>PPYE01584692.1_pt1 | contig 109526 bp, 102 predicted proteins | sample 1559881 | NCBI WGS metagenome assembly PPYE01 (sample SAMN08240022, study PRJNA423297) | Human gut metagenome, whole genome shotgun sequencing project.
CAGGTAGTCTTTTTGTTTTTCTCTTTATATATTACAGGTAACAAAAAAATATTTGGAGGGATTATCATGAAATCAAAGCCTGTTAACAGTGTACTTGATTTTATCAACACTTTTTGTAACTTCATTGTACTGAACCTGATATTTTTAATCACATGCCTGCCGGTCATTACAATCGGCGCTGCACTTTCTTCTCTTTACTATGTTACATTAAAAGAGGCACGCGGAGAATACGGTTATCTTGTCCGTACTTATATACGGGAGTTCAAACGTAATCTGAAATCAGCTACAATTGCATTTTCTATATTGTTTGTCATCGGAGCTGCATTGCTCTTCAATATTGTATTTTGGTTCAGCACAGGAACGATTATTTCAACAATTCTGACAGGAGTGATGATTGCTGCATCTGTTGCATGGTTCTTAATTTTTGCATATACATTTCCTTTAATTGGGCGTTTTGAGAATTCTACAAAACAAACTTTTAAAAATGCATTCGGCCTTGCCGTGATTCATTTGAAATATACACTTGCTCTCATTACTATCGATGCTTTTGTATTTTTCTTATGCCTGTTTCTGGCACCAATGAAACTTATTATGGTTCTTTTTGGTTTTGCATTTGTCGCATACTGCCAGTCTTACGTATTCAAAAAAATATTTGAACCATATGAGGATGAACAGCTTGCAGCACAGGATACCGAGCCTGTTAACATATAAAATAATAATTTGTAGCTTCCTGTATACTTTAAAGAGTAGAGGGAGTTGACAAAAAAAGAATACCTCTAGTAAATTTAGATTATTACTGACCGGGCAGTTGGTAAAAAATCTAAAAATACGAGAGGTATCTAAAATGAATAGTAAAGCAAGAAATTTTTCTGTTTACAGATTCAATTTGTTATAAACAGCAAAGCAGTCCAGTGTGGCAAAATAATCCTCCGGCATTTCCGCGCGGCGGATGAGCGCTGTACTGCCGTCCTCCTTCAGGAGTATTTCAGCGGATTTTAATTTGCCATTGTAATTGTATCCCATGGCATAACCGTGTGCACCGGTGTCATGGATGACCAGAAGGTCTCCTTTTTCGATTTCGGGAAGCATGCGGTCAACTGCAAATTTATCGTTATTTTCGCACAGGGAACCTGCGATATCGTATTTGTGGTCACAGGGGGTGTTCTCTTTTCCCATCACAGTGATATGGTGGTATGCGCCGTACATGGCAGGGCGCATTAAATCTACCGCGCAGGCGTCCACGCCAACATACTCTTTGTGGGTATGTTTCTCATGGATCGCTTTGGTGACAAGGCAGCCGTAAGGTCCCATCATATAACGCCCCATTTCACAATAGATTGCCACATCTGACATGCCTGCCGGTACCAGCACTTCCTCGTAAACCTTCTTGACACCGGCCCCGATGGCACGGATGTCATTTGCCTCCATGTCCGGGGTATATGGAATTCCCACACCGCCTGACAGGTTGATAAACGTAATATCAGCCCCGGTCTCTTTTTCCAGCTTAACCGCCAGTTCAAAAAGCTCTTTTGCCAGAACCGGATAGTAGTCATTCGTCACCGTATTGCTTGCAAGAAACGCATGGATACCGAACTCCTGCGCACCTTTTTCCTTCAGCACGCGGAAGGCCTCAAACATCTGCTCTGTGGTCATTCCGTATTTGGCGTCTCCGGGATTGTCCATGATGCCGTTGCCCATCTCAAACACACCGCCCGGGTTATAACGGCAGCTGATGCGTTTTGGAATATATCCTATGGTCTTCTCCAGAAACTCAATATGCGTAAAATCGTCCAGGTTAATGGTAGCCCCCAGTTTCTCCGCGTACACGTAATCCTCCGCCGGGGTGTCATTGGAGGAAAACATAATGTCATCACCTCTGCAGCCCATGGCCTCGGAGAGCATCAGCTCTGTGTAGGAGGAACAGTCACAGCCGCAGCCATACTCCCTTAAAATATCAATCAGAAACGGATTGGGATTGGCTTTCACTGCAAAATATTCCCTGAAGCCTTTGTTCCAGGAAAATGCCTCGTTCACTGCCCTGACATTATCCCGGATTCCCTTCTCATCATATAAGTGAAAAGGGGTTGGATACTTTTTTATGATCTCGTCCAGTTGTTCTTTAGTGACAAATGTCTTTTTCTTCATTGAAATTTTCTCCTTTGGTAAATTTTCTATATCAGCAGGATTCTATCCACCTGGCAACAGCAAGCAGGGACCGTCCATATCGAAGACGACACCGTGGATATCTCTTTTCTCTATATTTCTGCTCCTTTTTGTACGGATACTATCATAACGGTTTTTTCCCTGTTTTGCAACATAAAAAATATATCCTGTCTGTGGATGAGCCTGCGGGACAAATGAAAAAAGCCATCCCGCCGGCAGACCATGACCACGGCGGAACAGCTTTTTATTTATTTCACTTCGATCACATGCAGCATGTTGGTCACATTCTGCTCATCCCTGCGGCTGTTGGTAGCCGGGTCGCCTGCGGTGAAAACGGCAAGCTGGCCTTTTCTCACAAGGCGTTTGCGTTTTACAGTCTCCATGGCACTTGTCAGTATATTTTCTGTGGTATCTTTTGTGTTGCCTTTCAGCGGCCTTACGCCCCAGTAGAGCTGCATCTTATGCTGTACAAACTCGTTTGGCGTGATGGCATAGATGGGCATGGTCGGACGGAAACTGGATACCAGTCTTGCGGTCTTGCCTGACATGGTGGGGGTGATGATGCAGTCTGCATCAATGTTTCTGGCCGTGCGGACAGACGCAATACCGATGGCACTGGAAACCAGAGTCTGTTTGTACATGGTTCTGTGCTGAATGTATTTGTCATAATCCACATGCTTCTCTGTATCCTCTGCGATCTCGCCCATCATGGTCAGCGCTTCCACAGGATATTTTCCCGCTGCAGTCTCCCCGGAGAGCATGACTGCGTCAGTGCCGTCGTAGATGGCGTTTGCCACGTCTGCCACTTCTGCACGTGTGGGGCGCGGGTTACGGATCATGGAATCCAGCATCTGTGTTGCTGTGATAACCGGAATATAATTTTCATTGCATTTCTTGATGATCATCTTCTGGATATAGGGAACTTCCTGTGCCGGAATCTCCACGCCCAGGTCACCTCTGGCTACCATAATGCCGTCGGCTGCCCCGATGATCTCGTCAATATTCTCAACGCCCTCTGCATTCTCGATCTTGGCGATGATGGCGATCTGCTCCGCATGATGCTCGTGGAGAATCTTGCGGATTTCCTTGATGCCCGCTGCATTCCGGATGAAGGAGGCAGCAATAAAGTCAATATCCTGCTGTATGCCGAAGATAATATCTGCCTTGTCTTTCTCTGTGATGGCCGGAAGCTTCACTCTTACGTTCGGCACGTTGACCCCCTTTTTCTCGCCCAGCTCACCGCCATTTGCAACGGTACAGACAATGTAGTCTTTTTTTACGGTCTTTACATCCAGCTCGATAAGGCCGTCATCAATGAGGATCTTGTTGCCCGGTTTGACTTCTCTTGCCAGCCCGGGATAAGTGATGGAACATCCTTTTTCATTACCCACCGTCTCTTCCATATAGAGAGTAAAATCTGCGCCCTCTGTCAGAGTGACTTTCTTTCCGTCCTCCAGAACCCCGGTACGAATTTCCGGGCCTTTGGTATCCAGAAGTATGGCAACCGGTTTATCCAGCTCCTCCCTGACATTTTTCAGCAGGTTCATACGGTTTCTCTGCTCCTCGTAATCCCCGTGTGAAAAGTTGAAACGGGCCACATCCATGCCGTGTCTTACCAGGGCTTTCATTGTGGCTTTTTTGTCCGTATTCGGACCCATGGTACATACAATCTTCGTCTTGCGCATAAATTCCTCCTATTTTATATGTTCATGAGTAAAAAGATGATCCTGACAGTATTCGTAATTGCCGTTGCATTTGGAACAGAAGCGGAACTCCAGGTTATCCCCGTCCTTCTCTGTCCTGCCGCATATGGCGCATTTATGCTTTGTCACACCCGGTGCCATTTTGGGATGGACTGCCTTTTGGAACTGCTGCCGCCTGTGTACTTCTTTCGGATTGATATGGCTGTAATTCCTGGTGGCAAAAAAGAGAAGAATGAAGTTCAGCAGGGATGCGATGATCATCATTCGTGTGGAAGCACCCCCCTGAATAAAAGCATACACCAGATATGCTCCGTCCAAATAAGCCATCCATTTAATTTTAACCGGAATCACAAAATACAGGAGTACCTGCATATCCGGATAACTGGCCGCAAATGCCAGGAAAATTGACAAGTTAATATAATACGGTGTGATAATGGATATTGTTCCTGTTGTAAAGTATACCAAAAAAGCGCCGATGACCGTAAATACTACACCGCTTAAAATATATACATTATATCTGAAATCGCCCCAGGTCCTCTCAAGGCTGGTCCCCAGAGAATAGTAGAAAAACAACATAATGATTGTAAAGATATTTAACTCAGACGGCGGAATCAAAAGCCAGGTTACCAGCCTCCATATCTGCCCTTGCAGAATATCTGCCGGATTTAGCAGCAGATAAAAGTAAATAGGAGATCCGGTAATCTTGTACAGGAATTGAAACACATAACCAACCACATAGAATAAAATAATATATTTTGTCAAATTCCTGATAGCAAAACGACCGAATTTCCGTTCCATTTTATTTAAAAAATTCATAAATTCTCCTCGTCTCTGATTTTATCTTCCCCCTCAGGGAAACCGGCACTGTGATGACACAAGCGCCGGAAGAATACGGAATTCAGAAAAGGTTTTTCTTGGAGAAGATCAATGCAACCAGTAAGCTCAGAACCAGGGACAGCACAATGACGATCACAAACCCATAAGGGCTCCCCGCAAAAGGCATCCCCGATGTGTTCACATTCATACCGTATGCACTGAATATCATGGTCGGAATCGACATGACAATGGTTACGGTTGCAAGAAACTTCATGACAATATTCAGATTGTTGGAAATAACAGAGGCAAAGGCATCCATCATTCCGGAAAGAATACCGCTGTAAATATTGGCCATCTCAATGGCCTGCTTATTCTCCACAATGACATCCTCCAAAAGGTCCGTGTCATCGGGATACTGTTTAATCCGTTCCACTTTCAAAAGCTTCTCCAGTACCACCTCATTGGAACGCAGGGATGTGGTAAAGTATACCAGGGACTTTTCCAGCTCCAGAAGCTCGATCAGCTCCTGATTCCTGGTAGAAGCATGAAGCTTTCCTTCCACTTCCTCGCTCTTTTTATCTATGATGCGCAGATAATGCAGGAACATACTGGCATTGTTATATAAGATCTGCAGGATAAATCTGGTCTTCATATAAGTATAAAAGTTCCGCACGCGGCCGTCCATAAATTTACCCAGCACTGAGATATCCTCCAGACACACAGTGAAGATCATTTCATTGGTCACAATGATGGACAGAGGAATGGTTCCGTACCAGTCCTTTTCGCCCCTCTCCTCAATGATGGGGGTGTCAACCAGGATGAGTGTGTAATTGTCCTCCACCTCTATACGGGAGCGCTCTTCCTCATCCAGAGGTGCACGCAGATCGTCCACCTCTATCTGGTACTTGTTGGAAATCTCAAAAATCTCTGTTGCTGTCGGGTCTGTGAGAGCGATCCAGCATCCCTCGCTGGCTTCCTCCACCTGATGCATTTTTCCGTCTATCGTTTTAAAAATTCTGATCATGTTATCTCCCTTCACGCCCCATAAACGGGCGCAAAGATATCAGATGCGCCTGCCTATGGGGTTTCTACTCTTTATTTTGCTTTCTTGATTCGTATTCCCGGGACAAGGCCCACCTTCCATGATAACACTTCCTTTCTCCTATTCTTCCTCACATTTATGGAAGATAATACTGTTTGGTGTCTCCACCTTCAAAGGTTTCCCCTTCATAACCAGCAGCTTGTTTTCATAATCAATGGTAAATGTGGTGATAGAGTTGGACTCATGGTTCACCACTGCCAGATGTTTCCCGTCCGGGAATACATCCAGATCCTTTGGATACTCGCCGCTGATGGGCAGTATAAACTGTTTTTCCAGACTGCCGGTCTCCTCATCCACTTTGTACATGGACACCGTATCTTCACCTGCTGTGGAGCAGAAGAGATACTCACCGTCCGGTGACAGGCACATGCCGGATGTGGCATCGTGTGCCTCATCATCGTGGGATACCAGCGTGCTCTCTGTCTGAATCAGCTCGAAAACAGGATTCTTGCCGCTTCCGTCGTAGCGGTATACCTGCACCTCATTGCTCAGCTCAAAATTCAGGAATGCATATTTGCCGCTGGGACTGAATTTGATCAGTCTCGGTCCGGACTCCCTCACACAGCGCAGGACATCCACAAGCTCCAGCTTACTGGTCCTGGCATTTACCCGGTATATCTTCATCTGGTCAATGCCATTATCTACCGCGCAGAGATACTTTCCGTCCGGTGTAGGACGCACACAGCTTACATGGGGACGGAAGTTTCTCTCCGCCACACTTCCCAGTCCTCTGTGGAATACCCCGTCCATGACGCTTCCCAGGCGTCCGTCCCTGTGGGTATGTACCACGGTAACCTTACCGTCGTGATAACCTGCCACATAGAGATACTTTCCTTCCTTGTCGGTGGACAGGTGGCAGCCTCTCATTCCGTCAATGTCTACTTTATTAATAAAGGTAAGATCTCCGTCCGGATCAATTGAAAATACGGCAACTCCTTCGTCGGCAATGGAATAGAGATATTTCCCATTTAATGATATGGCCAGGTGGGAGGAATTATTTACAGGAATGACTTTTCGCTCTGTAAGTGTCCCCTCTTCTACATTTACATCATATAAATGGATTCCGATACTGCTTCCATGGGTATACGTTCCAACATATGCAACATACTTCTCTTTCATTTATGCAATACCCTCCTGTTTTATTCTGATTCTCCCCGGTTGGCGGAATTTTCAGCCGCTATCCGTGGTCTAACGACATTCTACCACAAACTTTTTCTTTATACAATGCAATTCCCGCTAAATTCGCAACATTTATGTTGACAAGGTTTGTGTGTTTAGTATAATGAAATTCAGAGTCTTTCCACGGTCAGGCCGGTTTTACGGGACAGATTCTGCATTTATTTCATATCACGTAAAGGAGAACGCGAATGAACCATACACTGGTGGATTTAATTGACATTTCCAAAGGATTTGGCGATCAGATTGTTCTGGACAAGCTGAATCTCTCCATCCGGGAAAATGAATTTCTTACCCTTTTAGGCCCCAGCGGCTGCGGTAAGACAACCACTCTCCGTATCCTGGGCGGTTTTGAAACGCCGGATTTCGGACAGGTTATTTTTGACGGAGAGGATATTACCAATCTTCCGCCCAATAAGCGAAATCTGAACACCGTATTCCAGAAATACGCCCTGTTCTCCCACATGAATATAGAAGAAAATATTGCTTTTGGTTTAAAAATTGCCGGAAAGAGCAACGCTTATATCAAAGACAAGATCAAATACGCACTGAAACTGGTAAATCTTGAGGGCTTTGAAAACCGTCTGCCTGACTCTTTAAGCGGCGGCCAGCAGCAGCGTGTAGCCATAGCCCGCGCCATTGTAAATGAGCCGCGTCTTCTGCTATTGGATGAGCCTCTGGGCGCTCTGGATCTGAAGCTGCGCCAGGACATGCAGTATGAGCTGATCCGCCTGAAAAATGAGCTGGGCATTACCTTTATCTACGTGACCCACGATCAGGAAGAAGCACTTACCATGTCAGACACCATCGTGGTCATGAACCAGGGATATATCCAGCAGATGGGGTCCCCTGAGGATATCTACAATGAGCCGCAGAACGCATTTGTAGCCGACTTTATCGGCGAGAGTAATATTATAGAAGGTACTATGCTTGAGGACAGGCTGGTGAAGATCCTGGGTGCCAAGTTCCCCTGTGTGGACGAAGGCTTTGGCCGCAACAGACCCGTTGACGTTGTCATCCGGCCCGAGGATGTGGACCTGGTGAAGCCTGAGGAGGGTACGATCCAGGGCGTTGTCTCCCATCTGATCTTCAAAGGCGTCCACTATGAAATGGAAGTCCAGGCAAACGGGTTTGAATGGCTGGTACACAGCACAGACATGTTCCCTGTAGGCCAGAAAGTCGGTATCCATGTGGACCCCTTCGACATCCAGATCATGCACAAGCCGGTATCGGAGGACGAGGAGGCCATAGGAGTGAATGAATAGAAAAAAATTACTGACCGGACCTTATTTTTTCTGGGCCGTGGCCTTTATTCTGATTCCCCTCGCCATGGTCTTATATTATGGTCTGACAGATGTGGACGGCCATCTGACTTATGAAAATCTTCTGGCCATCGGAACAGTGGAGAATTTCAAGGCCCTGTGCCTCTCCCTGCTGCTCTCCATTGTCAGTACAGCCATCTGTCTGTTGTTAGCCTACCCTCTTGCCATGATTTTATCCGGCATGAAGGTAAATCAGACCAGTTTTATTGTGTTGATCTTCATCCTGCCCATGTGGATGAATTTTCTGCTGCGCACCATGGCCTGGCAGACCCTGCTGGAGAAAAACGGCGTCATCAACCAGCTTCTGGGCTTCCTGCACCTGCCCTCCATCCAGCTCATCAACACGCCCTATGCCATCATCCTGGGTATGGTGTACAACTTCCTGCCTTTCATGGTGCTGCCCCTCTACAATGTGCTGTCCAAGATCGACAAGGACGTCATCTTCGCAGCCAGAGATCTGGGGGCCACAGAACTGTATACCTTCCGGAAGATCATCTTCCCCCTCAGCCTTCCCGGCGTGGTGAGCGGTGTCATCATGGTATTTGTGCCTGCTCTCACCACATTTGTCATCTCCGATCTGTTGGGCGGAAGCAAGATCCTGCTCATCGGAAATGTCATTGAACAGAAGTTCAAACAGGGCAGCAACTGGCATGTGGGAAGCGGACTTTCCCTGGTGCTGATGGTCTTTATCCTGATCAGCATGGTGGTCACCACCAAATATGACAAAGACGGACAAGGAGGTATGTTCTGATGAAGAAGACAGCCAGAAATATATATTTGGCGCTTATTCTGATTCTCATGTACGCGCCGATCGTGACACTTATGATCCTCTCCTTCAATGCCTCCAAATCGCGCTCCAAATGGGGCGGCTTCACCTTAAAATGGTATGGCTCCCTATTCCGGGATGATGCCATTATGAGTGCCCTTTACAACACCCTTGTCATTGCATTTTTATCGGCAATACTGGCGACTCTGATCGGAACCTGTGCCTCCATCGGCATTAATTCCATGAAGAGCAGATGGCGTACGGTATTTATGGGAGTCACCAATATTCCCATACTGAACTCTGACATTGTGACCGGTATTTCCCTCATGCTCCTGTTTATTGCATGCAGGTTTACCCTGGGTTTTTCCACCATTTTAATGGCGCATATAACCTTCAATATCCCCTATGTGCTCCTGAGCGTTATGCCGAAGCTGAAGCAGACCAACAAGAGCACTTATGAGGCCGCCAGAGACCTGGGCGCAGGCCCTTTCCAGGCATTTATGAAGGTGGTGTTCCCGGATATCCTTCCCGGTGTGCTGTCAGGATTTCTCATGGCTTTTACCATGTCCCTGGATGATTTTATCATCACGCATTTTACCAAGGGACCCGGGGTGGACACCCTGTCCACCAAGATATATTCCGAGGTGCGAAAGGGTATCCGGCCGGAGATGTACGCGCTCTCCACTCTGCTCTTTTTATCTGTCATGGTCATCATGATCCTGGTAAATTCAGCCCCCAAAGAGCCGGATAAAAAGCTCAGCTCGGAGCTTGAAAAGAAGAAGCTCCCTCTGCGCCAAGTCATTCCGGCAGCACTTGTCATCCTTGTGGCAGGCGCAGGATTTCTTTTCCATCTGGGCAGCAAAGGAAGCGTGTCCGATGAAAAGCTGATTGTGTATAACTGGGGGGAATATCTGGACCCTGAGGTCATAGATATCTTCGAGGAGGAGACCGGTATAACCGTCACCTATGAGGAGTACGAGACCAATGAGATCATGTATCCGAAAATCATGTCAAAGGCCATTGCCTACGATGTGGTCTGCCCCTCTGATTATATGATCCAGCGTATGCGGGAGAACGATCTGCTGGCCAAGATCAACTGGGACAATGTGCCCAACATCAAGAACATTGACCCCACCTATATGGAACAGTCCAGGAGCTTTGACCCGGAAAACGAATACTCTGTGCCCTACTGCGTCGGCACTGTAGGCATTCTCTACAACAAGACCATGGTCAAGGAAAATGTGGACAGCTGGGATATCCTCTGGGATGAAAAATACAGGGACAGTATCCTCATGCAGGATTCCGTCCGGGATGCCTTCGCGGTTGCCCTGAAGCGCAGGGGATATTCCCTGAACTCCGTAGTCGTGGACGAGCTGATCCAGGCCACGGATGATCTGATCGCCCAGAAACCTCTGGTCCAGGCCTATGTGGTGGACCAGGTCAGGGATAAGATGATCGGAAATGAGGCTGCGCTGGGCGTTATCTATTCCGGCGAAGCCCTCTATACCCAAAGGGAGAACCCGAATCTGGAATATGTGATTCCCAAAGGGGGGACTAACGTATGGATTGATTCCTGGGTGATCCCATCCAATGCGCAGAATAAGGAAAACGCGGAAAAATTCATCAATTTCCTCTGCCGCCCGGATATTGCGCTGATGAACTTTGAGTACATCACCTACGCAACACCAAACAAAGCTGCCAGAGATCTGATCGAGGATGACAGCATCCGAAACAGCAGAGTGCTCTTCCCCGAAGCAGAAGATCTGAAGGGAAGCGAGACCTTCCAGTTCCTGGGCGATGAAGCAGACTCATACTACAATGAACTGTGGAACAAGGTAAAATCCAAGTAACCGGGAAGGCATTGCCGTACCGCTTATGCGGAACCTTTTCCGCAGCCAAACAGGAGTTTTTATGAATCGGACATTGATCTACAAGATAGAAGAAAAGGATTCCCCCTGCACGGTGGAATCCTTTTTAAAAGCCAGGGGATATTCCCGGCAGATTATCATTCAATTGAAAAAAAGCGATGACGGCATAACGGTAAACGGCAGATGGGCCTATGTCAAGACCATGCTCCGCACCGGGGATGAGCTGAAGATGTTTCTGGAGGAAACGCAGTCCTCAGAGCATATCCGGCCGGTTTTGCTGCCCTTAGCGATTGTCTGGGAGGATGAGGATATTCTGGTGCTCAACAAGCCCGCTGATATGCCGGTACATCCCTCCGTCAACAATTATGACAATACCCTTGCCAATGCAGTAGCGCATTATTACCGGTCGGCCGGAGAAGAATTTATCTTTCGCTGCATCAACCGCCTGGACCGGGATACCACCGGCCTATTGATCGTGGCTAAAAATGCTCTGAGCGCCTCCTTATTGTCCTCGCAGATGAAAAAGCGGCAGATCCACAGGACTTATCTGGCACTCTGCGACGGTATCCTCCCGTCGTCTCAGGGGACCATAGACGCTCCCATTGCCAGAAAGGAAGGTTCGGCCATTGAGCGGTGTGTGGATCTTGAAAGAGGAGAACGGGCAGTCACACACTACAAAGTTCTGGAAGTACGCCGCCATGTAACTCTGGCCGAGCTTCATCTGGAGACAGGGCGCACCCATCAGATCCGGGTGCACATGCAGTATCTGGGCGCCCCGCTGCTTGGGGATTATCTCTATCATCCGGATTTCACCTGCATATCCAGGGTTGCCCTGCACTCCTCCGCGCTTGCGTTTACCCATCCCATTACCCGGGAACCCATGCAGTTCAGCGTGCCGCTGCCCAGGGATATGGCAGACGCATTTTATCAGTCCGGATAAGGAAGCTATTCCGCCCGGTTTTTACATGATCAGAGCTTGTTACCTCTGTCTCTTTACAGCATTCTGATTCTCGGCACTTCATCAATATGAAGATATCTTCCCAGAGTCTTCACAATGATATCATGGTTGATATAGTGGTTCTGATTGGTCACCACAATGGCGCCGACTGCCCCCACTTCCTCCACACGCACCGGAAAGCCTCCGCCCATACAGGAGAACTCTTTCGGGTCCAGGGCAATGTCCACCATGGTCTCCTCATTTTTCTGCAGCTCACTGTATACCAGAAGACTGCTCTTCTCCAGTGTGCGGACCGTGTTGAACGTTCTGTCCATCCAGCGGTCATTGTTCAGATTGGTTGTATTCCCCGCGTATTTGAACACAGTGTATCCGTTATTCCTGCGGATGGATACCGCACAGTCCAGGCCTCTGCGTCTGCTCTCCGCCACAAGCATCAGACCCAATTCCCATGCGTCCTCGTTGGTAAAATGTGAAAACTGGAGTATTTCCTCCTGCATACTGAGTACGGTGATCACTTCATCCATTGTCATATTCATTCCCTCCTGTACAATCTTCAATTATATGCCGCCGTGTGTCCGCGGCGTGGCTTAACGGATCCTATCCGGAAATCCCACTTTTCGCTGTACCTTGCGCAGGGTTTTGTTTGCAAAATAGCTGGCTTTCTCAGCATTTTCCTTGATAACGGAATCAATGTATGACTTATCTTTTTCCAGTCTTGCAACCTCATCCTGCAGAGGCTTCAGAACACTTACCACAGCCTCTCCCACAGCCATTTTCAGGTCACCGTATCCTTTTCCTTCAAACTCGCGCAGCGCTTCATCTGTGGTCTTTTCTGTACATGCGCAGTAGATATCCAGCAGGTTTTTCAGTCCCGGCTGCTCATCCCTGTAGGCGATACATGCCTCGGAATCTGTCACGGCACGTTTGCATTTGCGCATGATGGTGTCCGGGTCATCCATGAGGTAGATGCTTCCGTTTGGATTCTCATCTGACTTGGACATCTTCTTAGACGGCTCCTGAAGGCTCATGATCTTAGCTCCCACTTTGCCGATATATGCCTCCGGAACTGTGAACACATCCCCGTAAATGTTGTTAAATCGGATGGCAATGTCACGTGTCAGCTCCAGATGCTGCATCTGGTCAATTCCCACCGGAACCACATCTGCCTGATACAGCAGGATATCAGCCGCCATCAGTACCGGGTAGGTGAAAAGTCCTGCGTTGATATTGTCCGCATGTTTGGCGGATTTGTCCTTAAACTGTGTCATACGGTTCAGCTCACCCATATAGGTAAAGCAGTTTAAGATCCATGAAAGCTCCGCATGTCCTGATACATGGGACTGGTAATAAATACAGTTTTTCTTCGGGTCTAATCCTGCCGCAATATATAAAGTCAGAAGCGCACGGGCTCTCTTGCGAAGAGTAGCCGGATCCTGGCGCACTGTAATGGAGTGCATGTCCACTACGCTGTAAAAGCACTCATATTCATCACTCAATGTCACCCAGTTTTTCAGCGCTCCCAGATAATTTCCAAGTGTCAGGTTTCCGGTTGCCTGCATACCGCTGAATAATACTTTTTTATCGTTAATCATTTTAATGTCCTCCAGAAATTTACTACGATAAATTGTATCATTCTGCCCGTCCAAAGTCAAATCTTTATAATCAAATCCCTATAAAATGATCCGCTAAAAAGTAAAAAAAGGATGCTGCCCCCAAAAGGCATGCATCCCTACCTGTATTCTGTCCGATACACCGGGCGGCGGGGCCACCTTTACCATTATTTTAAGGACAGCACCATCCTGATTCTGCTTGCATCCTGCCGGCATACGGATTATAATTATTTTACCGGAAAAAGAATGAGATAAGTAAAAGGAGAAAACAAATGGAAAAAATCGCAAGCTTTACCATTGACCATATAAAACTGCAGCCGGGCATCTATGTATCCCGGAAAGATTACGTGGGACAGGAAGTCATCACCACCTTTGACATCCGCATGACCTCCCCCAATGAGGAGCCTGTCATGAACACAGCGGAAGTCCACACGATTGAACACCTGGCCGCCACCTTCCTGAGAAATCACGGGGAATTCGGAAGCAAGATCCTCTATTTCGGTCCTATGGGCTGCCGCACAGGTTTTTATCTGCTGCTGGCAGGGGATTATGAATCTTCTGATATTGTGGATCTTTTAAAAGAAATGTTTGCATTTATCCGCGATTTTAAAGATGAGGTTCCCGGAGCGTCCCCAAAAGACTGCGGCAATTATCTGGATATGAATCTGGGTATGGCCAATTATCTGGCAAAAAAATATCTGGATGAGGTGCTGGACCATATGGGCCCTGACCGTCTTGTATATCCCAATTAAATAAGAGTCCGCACCGGACTCCACATTTTAACTCTTCCGGCCATGGTGTCTCACCTGACCGGAAGGGCTACCCCATAATCTCATTCTGCATTTCCCTTTGTTCTTCTGTCTTCCAATGACTGTCTGCTGTCATAGTCATGGAGCTGCAGTTCTTCGCCCACATCACAAAGAAATACTTCCTCCGGATGCCTTTTCAGCACTTTCTTCCCTCCTGTATCTCCCTTTAGACCCATCAGCTCCGGTACATAACTCTCATGAAAAATAACCGGATTTCCCGTCGTGTCTCCGCTTGCAAGACATCCGATCTTCTTTCCGCTCCTTAAAAATCCATCCAGAAAACGGTTCACGGTATCTGCCCTCAGATGGGGCTGGTCAGCCACAAAAAAGCAGTAAAAATGTTCCTCTGTCCCGTCAGTTTTGTCCGCCTCTCCGCTTTTTTTAATGCCCAGCTTCAAAGAGGAGGAAATGCCCTTAGCACTCTCCCGATTTTCCGCGGGACAAAATCCGTTTTCTCTGGCGGTCTCCAGAATCCGGGCATACTGGCTCACCACGCAGACAGAGGCAATATCCCTTCTGACCGCCTTCAGTGTCCTGAAGATTTCCATGGGATACTGATACATGAGCCTGCCATCCAGTTCAAAGAGCAGTTTATTCTCCCCAAACCGCCTGGAAAAGCCTGCAGCCAGAAGGATCAGATGGATTCTCCCATTGACCCGCGCAGGGTCAGAAGGCCTTCCAAACACAGGTACACTGGTATTTTTCTGCAGTTCCTCCACAGCCGCCGCGTCTTCTGTCTGGTTCAGCAGGATCATCTGTGCCGCATCCGGAAACTGCCTTTTCAGGGGCTGTACATATCCCGCCTCCAAAAGCCGCCCGGCAAGTCCCGGTGTCAGTATCCGTTCTGCCAAAGAACCGTCCCTGCCGTCTTCTGCCGGACCTCTGTTTTCTGTCTCCAAGAGCAGTTTTTCTGCCTCCTCCATTCGGAAGCAGACCCGGCAAAGAGGCCTGCCCATTGCAGGCATACCCGCCAGGATCATAATATGCGTTGTCTCCTTTCTGATCACCGGTTCATGGGAGGCCGGAACTTTAAAGGGATGGCGCTTTGAGCCGTCCGCCTCTATGACAGCCGCGTCAAAATAAGGCAGCACCGCGCCAAAAACCTCCTCCGGCAGTGCCCGCATCTTCATGCCTCCCGGGCCGGACGTGCCGGCTGTCACGATGGGGGATCTCTCCAGAGCTGCCGCTATCTCTTCCGGGGATTGGTCAATGGCGCCGTTTCTCCCCAAAAAGTTCGGATGCTCCATATGGGTGGCGGTAGTGACCAGAACCTTTTTCCCTTCTCCTGCCAGTTCCTCCGCCAACAGATAGGCGCAGGTGGTCTTCCCCCCTGCGCCCACAAGGGAGATCACCGGTTTTTCCGGCCATCTCCCTGTACTTTTCAGCATATCCAACAGCATTTTCTTCATTTCAATACACCCTTTTCAAAGGCACTGACCAACTCCAGTACACTGCCCGCAATACATCTGGCTTTATCTGAGATCAGGGTACAGTGTGCCCCGGATTCCTCCCTGGGGTCCACATCCGCGGATTTGAAATGTTCTGTCACCCGGTAGCCGTCCGGCAGTATGCCCCGGAGCACACCGGAGATCACGGTTCTCTGCGGATAACGCTGTCCATCCGAAGTCTCCACATATCCCACCGGGGTTCCTGCCTTCACCCAGTCACCGATGGATGCCTCTGCCCAAAATACACCGGCCCGGTCCGAGTGGATCACCCTCTCTTTTCCGCAGCCGCCGATTATTCCCGGCACCCCTGTATTTGGTATGGCAAAGCCCTTATTCAGTATTCTGCCCAGATAATGCCCCCGCTTTGTCTCAACCACATAATCCACATCACGCCCGGCCTCAAATCCCGGCCCAAGGGCAATGGTCAGTTCTGCCATATCCCTTGTGGTACCCAGATTCCGTTTTGCCAGAATCCCATCCACAAGAACCTCCGGCCGCAATGTATCAAGAGAGCTGCATGCAGGGTCCACCAAAAGGACAGGGGACAGAGGCGCCGCCAAAGCGAGAGCCGCCTCAGCACTCTCCACCCTTCTGCACACCATACCCTCCACTTCTGTCTCCCCGTCATAAACAGCCTGGGAAAAAGCCACCAGCCTGCGGATCGCGGATGGCCTGCCAGTCTCCAGAATGACGACAGGATATCCACTTCTGCTGAGACGATGAATGGTCCCTGTTGCCAGATCGCCTCCTCCTCTTACTACAATTGGTCTCATAATCCGTTCTCCTAACCAGTCTTATGCTGCTCTATGGACGTATGATCTTACCGGCATCTGCCTGTTTTTCCACAATCTCATACATATTAGTCACTCTGCCCACTGCCAGTTTTTCCGTGATTCCGTAATGGTTCAGACAGGTTCCGCAGGTGAGGATCTCTACGCCTTCCCCGTCCAGCTTTCTCAAATCTTCCAGAGACTCAGAATCCTCACAGGACAGATAGGCACCGCCATTGTATAACAGTACCGTTTTCGGAAGTTTCGGAAGCTGTGTCAGGGCATAGATAAATCCTTTCATCAGTATTTTCCCCAGAACCTCATCCCCGTTTCCCATCTCTCTCGAGGAGATGACCACAACGGTATTGTCCGCGGCGGGAATCGAACAGGTCACCGGGATTTCTGTCTGCGTCTTATTTTCATTTTCCCCGGTCACGGTTATTCTCACGCTGTATTCTTTTTCCCTCAGCTTTTCGGAGGCATATTCCGCACCTTGTGATGCCGCCAGTTTTCGCAGATTTTCCACTGCCATCTCATTGTCCACTGTGATGAGGACTACATCATTCCGGCCGCAGGCGTCCATGGCCTTTTTTGCTAATATCACCGGTTTCGGACAGGCAAGTCCTTTTGCGTCTATTCTCTGTTCCATATGTCACCCTTTCGTAACCGTTCAGATACCTGAGCTGTTACGCCTTTTTCTATTTTACTGAGGCGCCGTATACTTTTGTCTGGGCACATATCTGCCCGCTTTTTTCACCTGTACGGTACCTCCGTCTACTACAAGAGTACCATGCAAATAAACTTTGTCAATACATCCTTTTATTTTTGTTCCCTCAAAGGGGGCATAATCCATGGCATAGTGCTGGGTATCCGCGGAGATCACAGCTTCCTTTTCCGGGTCCAGTATGACCAGATCCGCTGTGCTTCCCGCGGCGATGCATCCCTTCTGCGGGTACATGCCATAGAGTTTAGCCGGGTTTTCAGACAGAACACGGCACATCTGTTCCGGGGATATCCTGCCTTCCCTCACCCCGTATGTGTAGAGTAAAGTTCCCCTTGTCTCCACACCCGGCATGCCGTTTGGTATTTTTGTAAAGTCCTCTTTTCCCATGGCTTTCTGCCCGGTGGTAAAACTGCAGTGGTCCGTGGATACGGTCTGTATCCGATCCTCCTTTAATGCTTTCCAGAGGCATTCCTGATCCTTTTTCTTTCTGAGGGGCGGAGAGATAACGTATTTTGCCGCCTCCGCGCCGCCCTGCACATAGAGGCTGTCATCCATGAGCAGGTACTGGGGACAGGTCTCCGCGTACACTTCCTGCCCGCCGGCTCTGGCCTGCTCGATCTCCCGGTACGCCTCCTCACAGGTGAGATGCACCACAATAATGGGTGTTCCCGCAGTCCGAGCTGTCACAAGCAGGCGGTGCACAGCCTCAGCTTCAAGCTGGGCAGGGCGCACCCTGGGATGTGTGTCGGCATCCAGCCTGCCCTGTGATCTCGCTTCCCGGATCAGAGCGTCAATGATATCCGCATTCTCACAGTGCACTCCGGCGATTCCGCCCATGTCGTGCAGCCGTTTCAGAACCTCGTAGATTTCACCGTCATTCAGTTTCATGGCAGGATATGTCATATACAGCTTAAAAGTCGTTACCCCCGCCTCGATCATATCCTTTATCTGGGCCGATGTCTCCTCGTTCCAGTCAGAAATGGCCATGTGGAATCCGTAATCACAGGAAGACTTTCCGTCTGCCTTTTTATGCCAGTTTGCTAGGGCCTCCCGCAGCGTCTCCCCCTTATTCTGTGTGGCAAAGTCAACGATGGTGGTGGTCCCTCCGGCTATGGCGGCAAGGGTTCCGCTTTCAAAATCATCCGCCGTTACGGTGCCGGACACCTCCAGGTCAAAATGGGTATGAGCGTCTATGAATCCCGGAAACACCAGCTTTCCTTCCAGATCCACCACTTCATCCGCTTCCTCAGGAGATATCTCCGTATCCACCCTGCAGATAATCTCCCCGTCAAGAAGGATATCTTTTTCTCCGCTTTCCTGCCCGCTTACAACCGTTCCGTTCTGTAAAAGCAGCTTCATATGACCTCACCCTTTCTTCTTTTCTTTCCTGTAAAATGTATTCTCCAGGGGCAGCTTTCTCCGCTCCGCCCCGTCCAGTCTGTAATAGGCATGGGCACATGCAGGAGCCGTGGGAACAGTAGAGATCTCTCCCACCCCCTTCGCCCCGTATGCCTCTGTGAGCACCTCCGGGGAGGTGACCAGAATGGTTTTGATATCCGGCGTGGCGGTTGCCCTGAAAAGCCCCAGCTTTCCGTAGCTCAGCACAGGCCTTCCGTCCGCCATGGGGAAATCCTCCGTGAAGGCATAGCCCAGTCCCATGACTACGCCGCCTTCCACCTGTCCCTCACAGGACTGTACATTGATCACAGTACCCACATCATGTGCTGCCACAACCTCTGTCACTTTTCCGCTCTCATCCAGAATCACCACCTGGGTCGCATATCCATAGGCTATGTGGCTGACAGGATGCTCTTTCGGTGAGCCCATGGCATCCGTCTCGCCTGTATATTCCGCATAGAACGCCTCTCCTTCCAGAGCTTCCAGGGAACCCTTCTCCTGCAGGGCATCCTTTAATTGAAGCGCAGCTCTCCGGGTGGCCTCCCCGGTAAAAAGGGTCTGGCGGGAGGCTGTGCTGGTGCCGGAATCCGGAGTGTCAATGGTGTTTGCCTTCTTATGTGTCACCTGGTCTGCTTTCAGTCCTGTGGTCTCACAGACGATCTGGATCGCCACTGTGCCGACACCCTGGCCCATACAGGCAGCGGAGGTGAGCACCTGGACTTTTCCGTCCCGTATCCTCAGGTTACAGCGGCCCACATCAGGGTTCCCCACACCGATTCCGCTGTTCTTCATACAGGAGGCGATTCCCGCATAGGGATGGGAATCATAGACCTCCTTTACCGCCTCCAGGGTCTGCGCCAGGGCACAGTCCGGTGTGGCGATCTGTCCGTTGGGAAGTATCTGTCCCGGACGGATGGCATTTCTGTAACGGATCTCCCAGGGGGTAATGCCAGCCTGCTCTGCCAGCAGGTCCAGATTGAACTCTGTGGCAAAGCAGCTCTGGGTCACGCCAAATCCCCGGTATGCGCCTGCAGGAATGTTGTTGGTGTATACACCATATCCGATGATCTCCACATCCTGATAATTATAAGGTCCTGCCGCATGGGTACAGGCGCGCTCCAGTACCGGGCTTCCCAAAGAAGCGTAAGCTCCCGTATCCGCATAGAGCACTGCTTTCATACCGGTCAGATACCCGTTTTCATCGCAGGCAGTGGTAAAGTCCATTTCCATGGCATGACGCTTCACATGGCACATCAGGCTCTCCGCCCTTGAAAAACGTACTTTCACCGGCCGCTTTAAGAGCCAGGCACAGAGGGCTGCGTGATGCTGCACGCTCATATCCTCCTTGCCGCCGAAGCCGCCGCCTACCAGCATGGATTCCACAACCACCTTCTTCTGAGGAATCTGCAGGATCCCGGATATCTCCCTCTGTTCATCATACACAGACTGTCCTGAGGTGTACAGATGCACACCGTCCTCCCCTTCAGGGAAAGCAATGGCACATTCCGGTTCCATGAACGCGTGGTCTGTAAAAGGAAGACTGTAGTGGCGTGTCACAACATATTTAGATTTTTTGATGGCAGTGTCCGCATCCCCGCGGATACACTGTTTCTTTGCCAGCAGATTGCCTTCCTCATGCACCCTGGGTGCATCTTCCTCCAGAGCCTTTCTGGGATCTGTCACCGGCTGCAGTTCCTCCGCATCCAGTTCTATGAGGCTTAACACTTCATCCAGATTTTCCTTATGGTTCACAACGGCAAGCGCCAGGGCATCCCCCACGTATCTTGTAATCCCGCCTACGGGGATCATCACATCCCAGTCCTTCTTAATATGACCGCATATATTTTCCGGCACATCCTCTGCCGTATAGACAGCCACACAGTCCGGATGGGCCAGCGCTTTTTCTATATGAATGCCGTTGATCCTGCACCTGGGGTATGGGGAGCGGAGAGCCTTTGCATAGGCCATATCCGGAAGTACGATGTCATCCACATATTTTCCCGTGCCCCGGATCTTTTCCTCTGCGTCCACACGCTTGAATCTGCGGGTTATGCCGCCATCTTCCTCTGCCCCAGGTACTTCACGCTTTTCCCGGAAAAAATCTGCTGCCATGAGAATGGCATCCTCTATCTTCTTATATCCTGTACAGCGGCAGATATTGCCGTGGATAGCCTTTTTCACATCTTGTCTTGAGGGGTTTAAGTTCACATCCAGCAGAGACTTGGCGGAGATGAGCATGCCCGGTATACAGAAACCGCACTGTACGGCTCCTGCTTCCGCAAAGCAGTGCACATACACCTTCATCTCCTCTTCCGGGATTCCCTCCACAGTTGTCACATGCCTGCCGTCTGCCTTGGACAGCTTGACCACACAGGCTTTCATCTTCTTTCCGTCCACCAGCACGGTACAGGCACCGCAGGCGCCCTCGCTGCATCCTTCCTTGGCCGCGGTAAGGCCCAGCTCATCCCTGAGATAATCCAGAAGCCTGCCCTCCTTCTCGCTTCTGCACTCTTTTCCATTTACATAGAACGTATACATAAAAACCTCCCATCCGAAACCTCCCATATGGTTCCCATTTCCTACACTAATACTTCATAAACACCCTCATACAGGATCCCCTGCTCCTGCATCATTTTCTCCGTTCTTTCTTTTTCCTGAACCTCTGTGCACCAGGACAGGCCGCATCCGGCTGACACTGCTCTTGGCAGAGGGATCAGCCTTCCGGGAAGCCCCTGTTCCCTGCACATTTTTTCCATTGCCATAGCCCCGGTTGTGGTTCCGAACGTGACCACCAGCTTCCGTGTTCTCTCTCTCATAATTCTGCCTTCCTTTCGTTGTATACGCTGGCTTTGATAGTCTAACTATAACACCTGCAGACCCTTATTACAAGGGATTCGGGACACTTTTTAAAAAATATTTTAGTTAACCTAAAAATTTTTGTATAAACTTCTTGCAATCTCCAAAAAGTATGCTATGATGGAATTAACAAAAAAAAATGAACCCTGTCAGAAAGGAGCTTTCTTATGGGCAGATTGAAATTACTGAAGCAAGTGGCAGCCGGTCTTGCCAGACAGTTCGGACCGGACTGCGAAATCGTCATACATGACTTAAAGACCAAAGACCTGGAACACTCCATCGTCTATCTGGAAAACGGTCATGTCTCCGGCAGACAACTTGGGGACGGCCCGTCGAATGTGGTGCTGAAAGCGTTAAAGGAAACACATTCGGAAAATCTGACGGACAGAGCCGGTTATCTGACCCGGACGGCAGACGGAAGAGTTTTAAAATCTTCCACTTTCTACATAAAAGATGAAGCGGAGGAGCTTCACTACATTCTCGGTATTAATTATGATATTACCAAGCTTCTCACCTTAGAAGCCGCCATCCACAACCTGACGGACACGGACGAGAAGAAAGAAAAAGAAGCTGCCCCGGAGATTACCCACAATGTGAATGACCTTTTAGACCACCTCATTGAGGAGTCCGTAAACCTGGTAGGCAAACCGGTGGCACTGATGACCAAGGAAGACAAGGTAAAAGCCATCCAGTTTCTGAATGACTCCGGCGCCTTCCTCATCACCAAGTCAGGCGACAAGGTGGCAAATTATTTCGGCATTTCCAAATATACTTTATATAGCTATACCGATGTGAACAAAGAAAAGGGGGAACTAAAAAAATGAAAGAAATCCAATGGGCAGAGAACCGTATGCCGAAGACGGCAGACACCTCTCTTCCGATCATGTCACTGGAAAATGTAGCAAAAGCCAGAGCTTTCCACCAGAGCTTTCCGCAGTACAGCAAAACACCGCTTGCAAAGCTTGACCACATGGCCGAATATCTGGGCCTGGGAGGACTCTTCGTAAAGGATGAATCCTACCGCTTCGGCCTGAATGCCTTCAAGGTGCTGGGGGGGTCCTTCGCCATGGCAAACTACATTGCCAAACAGACCCACAGGGATGTAAGCGAACTGCCCTACGCAGTCCTCACCTCTGAGGAGCTCAGAAAAGAATTCGGGCAGGCCACATTCTTCACCGCAACGGACGGCAATCACGGACGCAGCGTTGCCTGGGCAGCAAACAGGCTGGGACAGAAATCTGTAGTCCTCATGCCAAAAGGCTCCACCCAGACACGTCTTGAAAATATCTTAAAAGAAGGCGCAGATGCCACCATCACAGATGTGAACTATGACGAATGTGTCCGCCGGGCAAACGCCATGGCAGAGCAGACACCAAACGGTGTCATGGTGCAGGATACCGCATGGGACGGCTATGAGGAGATTCCATCCTGGATCATGCAGGGTTACGGAACCATGGCTTCCGAGGCCGACGAACAGCTCGGCGAATACGGCTGTGACCGCCCCACCCACATCTTCATACAGGCAGGCGTAGGTTCCCTGGCCGGAGCCGTACAGGGATATTTCGCAAACCGCTATCCCGACAATCCGCCTGTAGTCGTAGTCATGGAAGCAGATTCAGCCGCCTGCCTCTACAAAGGCGCCAAGGCTGCTGACGGCCGGATCCGTATTGTGGACGGCGATATGCCAACCATTATGGCAGGTCTTGCATGCGGAGAGCCGAACACCATTTCATGGGATATCTTAAAGAACCATGTATCTGTATTTACATCCTGTCCTGACTGGGTATCCGCCAGAGGCATGCGCATGCTGGCAGCTCCCGTAAAAGGAGACCCCCAGGTGACAAGCGGGGAATCCGGTGCTGTGGGTATGGGACTTCTCAGCGCCATCATGGAGCAGGAAGAATACAGGGAACTGCGGGACTTCCTGAAACTGGATGAGAACGCAAAGGTGCTTCTCTTCTCAACAGAGGGAGACACAGACCCCCAGCGTTATAAGGAAATCGTGTGGGACGGAAAACAGTATAATTAATATAGGAAACCATTTTATAATTAAGAATAAATGTATTGGGAGGATATGATTATGGATTACGGTAAAATCAAAGAAGCAGCACAGGGTTACGAGCAGGCTATGACAAAATTTTTAAGGGATCTGGTAAGGATTCCCGGCGAAAGTGTGGGCGAGGAAGGCCATGTAAAACGAATCGAGCAGGAAATGAACGCCCTGGGATTTGACAAAGTTGTCATTGACCCCATGGGAAACATTTTAGGATATATGGGAAGCGGCAAAACGCTCATCGGCTTTGACGCCCACATTGATACCGTTGGCATCGGCAACCGTGACAACTGGGATTTTGATCCCTATGAAGGTTTCGAATCCGACACGGAGATCGGCGGCCGCGGTACCTCTGACCAGCTCGGCGGCATTGTCTCCGCTGTGTACGGCGCCAAGATCATGAAGGATCAGGGACTGTTGGATGACCGCTATACCGTTCTGGTAACAGGAACTGTTCAGGAAGAGGACTGTGACGGTCTGTGCTGGCAGTATATTGTAAACGAAGACAAAGTAAGACCTGAATTCGTAGTTTCCACAGAGCCTACAGACAGCGGCATCTACAGAGGCCAGAGGGGCCGTATGGAAATCCGCGTGGATGTGACTGGTGTTTCCTGCCACGGTTCCGCTCCGGAGCGCGGTGACAATGCCATCTACAAAATGGCTGACATCCTCCAGGAAGTGCGCGCCCTCAATGAAAACGACGCTGAGGACTCCACAGAAATCAAAGGTCTTGTAAAAATGCTGGACGAAAAATACAACAAAGAGTGGAAAGAAGCCCGTTTCCTCGGCCGCGGCACAGTGACCACATCCGAAATCTTCTTCACCTCCCCAAGCCGCTGTGCAGTTGCAGACTCCTGTGCTGTCTCTCTTGACCGCCGCATGACTGCAGGTGAGACCTGGGAAAGCTGCCTGGATGAGATCCGTGCCCTTCCGTCCGTGAAGAAATACGGCGCAAAGGTATCCATGTACAACTATGAGCGCCCGTCCTGGACCGGACTTTCCTATCCTACCGAGTGCTACTTCCCCACATGGGTCATTCCCCAGGACCACAAAGTGACAGAGGCTATGGCAGCCGCTTACACAGAGCTGTACGGAGAGCCGCGCATTGACAAATGGACCTTCTCCACCAACGGTGTTTCCATTATGGGCCGTTTCGGCATTCCATGCATCGGCTTTGGCCCGGGCAAGGAAGCGCAGGCGCACGCACCCAATGAGAAGACCTGGAAAGAAGACCTTGTAAGATGTGCTGCCGTGTACGCTGCACTCCCCTCTGAATACTGCAGATAACTGCCGAATCATTTGAATTTATATAAAGAAAGGATATCCATACCATGAAAACATTACAGGATTATATTGATAAATTAAACAAACTGAACTTCAAAGAAATGTACGAAAACGACTTCTTCCTTACCTGGGAGAAGACAGATGATGAGCTGGAAGCTGTATTTACCCTGGCAGACGCACTCCGTTTCATGCGCCAGAACAACATCTCCACAAAAGTATTCGAGAGCGGCCTCGGCATCTCCCTGTTCCGCGACAACTCCACCCGTACACGTTTCTCCTTTGCTTCCGCCTGCAACCTGCTGGGCCTGGAAGTACAGGACCTGGACGAGGGCAAATCCCAGATCGCACACGGGGAAACGGTCCGCGAGACAGCCAACATGATCTCCTTTATGGCTGATGTGATCGGCATCCGCGATGATATGTATATCGGAAAAGGAAACGCTTACATGCATCGGGTTTCCGATTCTGTCAAGGAGGGCTACGAGGACGGCATTCTGGAGCAGCGCCCTACACTTGTAAACCTGCAGTGCGATATTGACCATCCTACCCAGTGTATGGCTGATATGCTCCACATTATCCACGAGTTCGGCGGAGTGGAGAACTTAAAAAGCAAAAAACTTGCCATGACATGGGCTTATTCCCCATCCTACGGCAAACCTCTGTCTGTTCCCCAGGGTGTGATCGGCCTGATGACACGTTTCGGCATGGACGTGGTTCTGGCTCATCCGGAAGGATACGAGGTTATGCCGGAAGTTGAGGAAGTGGCTAAGAAGAACGCAGAAAAGACAGGCGGCAGCTTCAAGCGCACCAACAGCATGGAAGAAGCGTTCAAAGACGCAGACATCGTATATCCCAAGAGCTGGGCACCATTTGCAGCTATGGAAGAGAGAACCGACTTATACGGAAAAGGTGACTTTGAAGGAATTGACAAATTGGAAAAAGAACTTCTGGCACAGAATGCACAGCACAAAGACTGGGCATGCACAGAGGAACTGATGAAGACCACAAAGGACGGCAAGGCCCTCTATCTGCACTGCCTGCCTGCTGATATCACAGGCTTAAGCTGTGAATCCGGTGAGGTGGATGCCGCTGTATTTGACCGCTACCGCACACCGCTTTACAAGGAAGCCAGCTTCAAGCCATACATCATTGCAGCCATGATCATGCTCAGCAAATTTGATGACCCGGCAGAAGTTTTAAAGAAACTGGAAGAACGCGGCCAGCCGCGTAAATTCAAATAGCCGGGTGTTTTTTTACAGACATCCCCGGACATGGCAGTACCCGGGGATGTTATCGGAATCACTTTATTAGGTTGATATTTATGAATTTTACTTATTTACCACATTTATGGGATGACCCTCCACAAATGCTTTCAGGTCCTCCACTGCAATATCCATGAGCCTCTGTCTGGATTCTCTCGGCGCCCAGGAAATATGCGGTGTAATGATACAATTCTTTGCCTTAAGCAGCGGGTTGTCCCCTCTGATGGGTTCTGTGGATACCACATCCAAACCGGCACCGGCAACTTTACCGCTGTTCAGCGCATCTTTTAGATCCTCTTCCACGATCAGCGGCCCTCTGGAATTATTGATAATGATCACGCCGTCTTTCATCCTTGCGATACTCTCCTTGTTCACCAGCCCCTGTGTGGAGGGAAACAGAGGGCAGTGCAGGGCGATCACGTCCGACCTGGCAAATAACTCGTCCCTGGTCACATATTCCGCGATCTCTCTCCCGCTGTCATTCGGGTATTCATCATTGGCAATGACCTTCATTCCAAGAGCCTTGGCAATACGCCCTGTTGCCTGTCCGATTCTTCCGAATCCCACGATACCCATGGTCTTGTCAGCCAGCTCGATCAGCGGATAATCCCAGAAGCACCAGTCAGGATTATTTTCCCATCTGCCCTCATGGACAGCTTTGTCATGATGACCGATGTGATGGCAGATTTCCAGCAGCAGGGCAATGGCAAACTGTCCCACAGCCGCTGTACCATAGGTTGGAATGTTGCACACCGGAATGCCTCTCTCCTTTGCCGTTTCCACATCCACCACATTGTATCCAGTGGCAAGGACTCCCACATACCTGATATTTCTGCAGGCATCAAACACTTCCCCGGGAAGCGGTGTTTTATTGGTTATAACAGCCTCCGCATCACCGATCCTGTCTATGACCTCCTGCATATCCGTAAGGGATGTGCGGTCATAAACCGTCAGTTCCCCCAGTGCCTCCATATCTTTCCAGGATAAATCTCCCGGATTTTCCGTATAACCGTCCAAAACAACAATTTTCATACTCATTTCTTCCTTTCCAAAAAAGCTTCTTTATGTCAGATTTGTGGATTCTCCGGATGCAGCATGGTGGCAATGACCTTATCCAGCACTTCATCTTTCCAGATATCTTTCCAGTTTTCCCTCATGACCAGACGGTTCCCCAGTCCGATCGCCACTTTGCAGGCATCTGAAACCGGCGGATTTCCGGGAATATATCCCAGGAAGTTTGCGGACAGATTATAAATATGGCCTGTCAGGAAGGAGACTGCTGCCTCCTTGGGTATTCCCCTCTTCACTGCTTCCTCCACGGTCTCCGCCATGGCATACAGACAGGTGGCTCCCAAAAGCTCCACAAGGGTTGGCTCCAAAAATGCGATCTGCTCTGAGGACATGACATATGCATGCTCCACAGGGGCATACATCTGTTTTGCCACCTCCACACACTGGGCAAAACGGTCATCATCGCCCTGGATTTTTGACATGACAATGTCCTGTTTTCCGCCCATTCCGCCAAAGCGGTCCTGGCGCGCCTCAAAGGTATCCTGATCCAGGAAATAGGACGGGTGGCAGGGATGAGCCACACCAAAGGTGCAGTCTTCTCTCAGGGTCAGTTCTCTTGCAACCGCTGCTGCAGGGTCCAGGATAATGAATCCGGTTCCCGGTTTTAACTGTGGCACATAAACAGCGGAGAGTTTGCCGATCAGAGTATCCGGCACAGCAAATACCACCACATCAGCCTTTGCCAGGGCCTCCTCCACAGGAACAGGCTCAAATCCCCTTTCTTTGATGCTCTTAATTCCCGCGTCCGTGGCTTCCACCAGAAGCAGCTCAAATTCTTCCGGTTTCTTTGCCAGATTGTTGCTTGTCCTTGTTCCCATTTTACCGCCTGCACCGATTACACTAACTACGATTTTACTCATTTTATTTTCCTCTTTTCCAATTCCTATATTCTGTCTTTCATTCCTGTCCGGAACGATCCTGCCTGTTACAGATTTTCTTTTACTGTCTTTGCAATGTTCTCGGGAGAGAATCCATAGGCATCAGCCAGCTCTTTTGCAGGGCCGGATTCCCCGAAAGTGGTTAGACCTATGCGTTTTACGAATTTCGGCGCGTTCTCTGCTGAAAGCCTGCTTATGTATGCACCCAGACCGCCGTTAATATTGTGGTCCTCCACTGTCACGATCTTCTCCGCTTTCCTGATAGCCTCAATGATCTTCTCCGGATTCTTTCCATATAAGATGTTAATATCCCCAACCGTTACATTTACACCCTGCTCTTTTAACAGATCCGCTGCTGCCAGGACACGGTCCAGAACAAATCCGCTGGATAACAGAAGTGTGTCATTTCCGTATTCTCTTAAGACAGTAATGCCGTCCGAAGAGAAGGGTGCGTCTTTTTCATACACATTTGCCTCTCTTCCGCTGCCTGCCCTTACATATACAGGTCCATTGATCTTAGCTGCCATCTGTACTGCTTTGTATGTCTGGTAACCGTCTGCCGGAGTCAGGATCGTGTAATTGGGAATGTTGGAAAGGATCCCCAGGTCTTCATAGAACTGATGGGTAACCCCCTCTCTCTCGCCTCCCAAAAGGCCGGAATTGATGCCCACAAACTTTACGTTCAGATTCGGATACGCAACAAAGGTGCGCATCTGCTCACAGGCACGCATGGTCATAAACCCTGCATATGTACCTACAAAAGGGGTCAATCCTGCCGCCGCCAGACCTGCTGCGGTGTCCACTGCATTCTGCTCTGATATTCCCACTTCCACATACTGCTCAGGATACAGCTCTGCAAATTTTGTTGCACGCATCGCTTTTAATGAGTCGGGTGAAACAAACATGATCTTATCGTCATTTGCTGCCAGATCTATAAGCGCCGCAGCAAAGGCCTCCCGCGTTCCCTTGAATTCTGCCATTATTCTGCACCTCCTAATTCTTTTACTGCCTGCTGATACTGTTCCTCTGTGGGAACGCCCTTGTGCCATGCGTTATCATTTTCCATAAAGGAGAGTCCTTTTCCCTTCACACAGTCGCATACAATGACACTTGGTTTTCCCTTTGTCTCTTTTGCTTTTGCAATGGCCGCTTTGATCGCGTCCACGTCGTGGCCGTCAATCTCCTGGGCATCCCACTGGAACGCCTCAAAACGCTCTTTTATATTGTTGGAGCCAATGGTCTCCTGTACAGAAGCACCGCTCTGCCATCCGTTCTTGTCCACGAATACAATCAGGTTATCAAGCTTGTGGGCCGCTGCGGAATTGATTCCTTCCCAGCACACACCCTCCTGAAGCTCACCGTCCCCGGCGATCACATACACATTGTAGTCTTTCCTTCTGTATTTTCCCGCCAGTGCCATACCTCCGGCGATGGAAATGCCGTTCCCCAGGGAGCCGGATGTCATATCCACACCTTTTGTCTTGTTCATGACCGGATGCCCCTGGAATTTACTTCCCAGTGCTCTCAGCTTAAAGTCCTCAATTTTCTCTCCGAAATAACCTCTCTCAGATAATGCCGCATAGTAAATAGGGCATGCATGGCCTTTTGACAGGATAAAACGGTCTCTGTCCTCCCAGTCGGGATTGGCAGGATCTATTCTCATCTCATCGAAGAAGAGGACTGCCATAATGTCCGCTATTGACAGTGCCGGGCCCGGATGTCCGTCCTTTCCTTTATAGACCATATCCACGGCTGTCATCCGAAGATGATCTGCCACCTGTTTCAGTTCTGCGCTGTTCATACGAAAACCTCCTTGAATTTTTATATATTTTATCAGTTACTATCAAACTCCCATAATACCCGGAAGCCAGGTGATAATTGCCGGAATGAAGGTCATTACCAGCAGTGTTGCCACTTCAATGCACAGGTAGGGAATAATCCGTTTACTGATCTTCCCTATACTGGTATTGGCTATACCCGAAGCGACAAACAGGTTCACTGCCATCGGCGGTGTGATCATACCGATGGAGGTATTGATAATAATGATGATACCTAAAGCGACTGGTGATAATCCCAGGGAAGCTGCAATGGGCAGCAGAATCGGGGTTACCAGCAGAATGATGGACTGTGTCTCCAGGAAACATCCCAAAAACAGCAGGATCACATTGATCATCAGCAGCAGTGCCACCTTATTGGTAAACAGGCCCAGTACGCTGGACGCGATAAAAGTGGGGATATTCTGGTTCGTCATAAACCAGGCAAAGGGTGCTGACATGCTGACCACAAACAATACCACCGCTGAACTCACGGTAGATTTACGGAAAATCTCGTAGATATCCTTTAATGTCAGTTCTTTATATACAAATACACTGATGATAAAAGCATACACACAGGCAACCGCCGCGGATTCCGTAGGTGTAAATAAACCGCCGTAAATGCCTCCCAGAATGATCACAGGCATAAAAATGGCGAGGAGTGCCTCTTTAAAAGAGTGAGCAAAGGCTTTTAAAGTAACCTTGCCATTCTCTGCGGCGTCGTATTTTTTACAGATCACAATATTGGTTGCGATTAGCACTGCCGCAAGCAAAAGCCCCGGAATGACACCTGCCATGAACATGGTTCCCACAGATACGGATGCTGTCACCGCATAAGTTACCATGGGAATACTGGGCGGAATGACAACTCCCAGTGTTCCGCCGGATGCTGCAACGGCTGCAGCCACATCTTCCGGGTACCCCTTCTGCTTCATCCTCGGAACCGTGATACCGCCGATGGCAGCGACTGTTGCCGGATTGGAACCGGAGATGGCACCAAAGAACGCTGAGGCCACGACTGTGATACAGGACAGACGCCCGGGTATTCTTCTCATCAGGATTTCAATAAAATCTATGAGCCGTTTGGATATGCCTCCCTTTTCCATAATGTTTCCGGCCAGTATAAAGAAGGGAACAGCCATCAGGGTAAAATTATCCGCCTGGGTAAACATTCTCTGGGCAACTGCAGGGAGCAGGTTCAGGTTCCCGCTGGCTACAATCGCCACGCACACAGCTATTCCCAGGCAGATGGCGATGGGGGCTCCCAGAAACAGCATGACAAATAAAACTCCGAACAACATTCCTATAATCATTTTTTCTTTTCCTCCTTCTGCCCGATCTCTTCTGGTTTTTCTTTTCCCGTGACCTTCTCAAATATATGCCATGCGTAGCAGAGAGCCATAAGGATCAATCCCAGAGGAATGGAGAGATACATGATCCACATAGGCCACCGAAGGCTCGGCGTCACCTGCCCGCTTGCCATCTGTTTCTGCAGAATGGTCACTCCATAATAGGAAGCGAAGATACTGAACGCAACCACCAGGACAGAGTCCAGCACATAAATGATTTTCAGTACTGTCCTGGAGCAGAACAACTCCAGGGCCTCCACGCAGAAATGTTCCCCATTGCATGCCGCAACACCGATTCCGAGAAAAATCACCCATATCATACAGTACCTTGCCAGCTCTTCTGCCCATGGGATCACAAACAAACCGGTGAAACGTGCCACTGTGGCAATAAATATGACTGCGCACATAATAACCATTAACACTACCAGAAGTATTTCTTCCGCTTTCTTTAGTCCGTTAAATAGCTTTTCCAAAATGTCCACTCCTTCTGTTTAGTTAGATGACTGAATTTTCTCTGCCAGCTCCTTGTTCAGCTTCAGGCTGTCCAACTGGTCATAGACCGCATCCGCTGCACTCTTCCACACTTCTTTATCCACTTCTGTCACCGTAACGCCTGCTTCTTTCATGTTTTCAATTGCTTCTTTATTATAGCTGCTGCTGTATTCCCTCTGATAATCCTTTGCCTCCTCTGCTGCTTTGTCGAAGGCTTCCTTCTGTGCATCCGTAAACCCATCGTAGGTACTCTGGGCGATCATCAGAACACAGGGGGAATAGAAAATATCAATCATGGAAACGTATTTCTGCACTTCATACACCTTGGCGGATTCTATGATGGCAATGGGGTTTTCCTGTCCGTCCACGGTTCCCTGCTGAAGCGCTGTGAAGATCTCACTCCATGCCATTGGTGTTGCTGTGGCACCCAATGTCTGGTAGGTTGCCATATGTACGCTGTTTTCCATGGTACGGATCTTCATTCCTTTTAAGTCTTCCGGTGTTTTGATCTCCTTTTTGTCGTTGGTCACCTCACGGAAACCATTCTCCCAGAAGCCAACGCCCCTGATTCCCTGGCTCTCCAGCTGCCCCAGAAGGGAAGTTCCGATTTCACCGTCCAATACTTCATAGGCATGTTGTTCATCTTCAAATAAGTACGGGAGGTCCAGCACCGCAAAGTCAGAGACAAAGTTCGGTATGGGTCCTGTGGATATGAGGCACATCTCCTGTACTCCCATCCCCACATTTTCCATCATGTCTCTTTCATTTCCCAACTGGGAGTTTGGATAGATATCAAGTGTCATCTCACCGTCGCTGTACTCCTCCAACAGCTTCTGCATTTCCTGCAGACCTTTCACATAATGACCTTCGGGAGCTGTGGTGGTTCCCACCTTCAGGCGCAGTGTGGCGCTGTCCGCCCCAAGCATGGTGTCTTCACTTTTCGTCCCGCTGTCGGATGTACTTTTGGAGGACTGCGTCCCAGAGGCATCTGCGTTTCCTCCTCCGCCGTTATTTCCACATGCAGTCATAACGCCTGCCAATGTTACAGTCAGAATTGCTGCTAAGATCTTGTTTTTCATGTCCATTCTCCTTTTCTCTCATTTCATTTGTCGTTCATTAAACATCTGATGTTTTATGTATATCATTTATCGACTGATTTGTCAATGAATTTCCAAAACTTTTTTCTATTATATGTGTATTTTGTTAAATATAAATAAATTACCCATGGAAATCTTATGCATAATATCTTATATCTAATATTTGACGTATGATGATTCCCCATGATAAGATAGTAACAACAACTAAACATTTTTGACTTTTGAGAATAATAATAGATTCGGAGGTGAATATTTGAGTAATTTATTTGAAGCAAGCAAACGGGAATCCGCTGTCGATCTGGTTGTAAACAGTATTAAACAGCTCTTAATGGAAAGGACCTTAAAACCAGGCGATAAACTTCCCAGTGAGTTGGAGATATCCGAAGAGCTGCGTGTGAGCCGCGGGTCCGTCCGGGAGGCGATGAAGATTCTTTCTGCTTTCGGACTGGTGGATATCCGGGTGGGCAACGGTACTTATGTCTGTGAAACGCCGGGTAATACCACTATGGATTCCCTTCTGTTCAGTTTCTTTATCTCCAATCCGCAGATTGATGACCTCTATGAGTTCCGACATATCTTTGAAAACGATATTCTTACTATGATTCTGGAACATTACGATGACAATGGAAAAGAGAGAAAAGCGCTCCGTGATAATCTGGAGCAGTTAGAGCGCCTGATGGCCAACGGCGCATCCGACAAAAAGCTGTCAGAAAACGACCTGGAATTCCACAGACTTTTAGGCCAGGCATCCAAAAATCTCCTGGCTGAACGGGTTTATAATTTTATCATAGACTTTATGGAACCCTCCATTGCTGCCACCCATAAGGGCCGCAGCGGAGAGATTGTCTATGAAATTCATCGTGATATTGTGGATTTGATCGAATCAAGAGACGCGGGCAGGATTGATGGAGCCATCACAAATTCCGTAGATACCTGGTCCATACTTCAGCCTTCCCTGAATCCATGGGGAGAATAAGGATTTCCGCCATTTGTTTGACGTATTATGTTTTTTTTGATAGAATAAATATAATTAACAACGATCGGGGTGGAATACATTATGAGTAATTTGTTTGAGGCCAGCAAGCGTGAATCTGCTGTAGATATTGTAGTGAACAGTATCAAGCAGTTATTGATGGAAAGGCGTCTGAAACCGGGGGATAAACTCCCCAATGAACTGGAAATTTCCGAAGGATTAGGTGTCAGCCGAGGTTCCGTAAGGGAGGCCATGAAAATCCTGTCAGCCTTCGGGCTGGTGGACATCCGGGTGGGTAACGGCACTTATGTCTGTGAAACACCGGGAAATGAACTGATCGACTCTCTTCTGTTCAGCTTTTTTGTGTCCAATCCTGATATCTCCAATCTCTATGAATTCCGGAAAATATTCGAGACCGATATTCTTGAATTGATTCTGGAGCACTATGACGAGAATGCCGCAGAACGCAAAAAGCTTGCAGAAAACCTGGAAGAGTTAAAAGCGCTGATCGACAGCGGTGCTCCCCAGTCTAAAATAACAGAAAATGATCTGGATTTTCACCGCCTCTTAGGACTTGCCTGCCATAACCAGATTGCTGCCAGGATTTATGCTTTTGTCATGGATTTTATGCAGGCTTCTATCACCAATACCCACAAGCATCAGAATGGGGATTATGTGTACAATACCCATATGGCGGTTTATGAGGTCATTGAGAAAAGGGATCACACCAGGATTGATGAAGTTGTGGACAGGACGGTGGAGGTTTGGTTTAAGCTTCAGGACGCCTGATCAAAAGAGCCATCCGGCTTTTAAGCGGATGGCTCTTTTGCTTTTCTCTCAATCCCTGGAAACCGATCTCCGGACGGTTTTCATTTGCCCGCAAATAACAAAAAACCCTTGAAAATTCAAGGGTTTTCATCGAGCTGCCTAGCGGATTTGAACCGCCGACCTCCGCCTTACCAAGGCGACGCTCTACCAACTGAGCCAAGGCAGCATTCCTTGTGATGTGCTGTGTAACTCGTCATCACAATTAAGAATTTTAACAAAAGTTGTATCAAATGTCAAGACATTTTTGAAAACTTTTTTATTTTTCTGTCGCAGCAGCCAGAACGGTGTAATATGCCCCCTGTGCGGTGCCCGGTTTGTGCACCGCACAGGTCATATTGTCACTACTATTTATCAATGCAGCGCTTTATTTTTTGTTTCCGCTGCAGTAGCCTGCCTGGAAATCCATGATGTTTCTGAGCTTCTGTCCCTGCATATACCGTTTCAGGTTCTCCGTGCAGATATTTACCACCTTATCCAGGGTTTCCGGAAGGTGATAGAAGCCTGACACATGGGGCGTGATAAATACATTGGGATAATCCCACAGTCTGTGGTCAGCCGGAAGCGGCTCGGGCTTTGTCACGTCCAGGGCCACGCCTGCCAGACGGCCCTCATCCAGCACATGGCAGAGGTCCTCTGTACAGACTGCATCGCCGCGGCCGCCGTTCAAAAAGAAGGCACCCGGCTTCATGAGATGGAACAGCTCCTTGTCAAACAGGCCCCTTGTCTCCGGTGTACTGGGCAGGAAGGAAACCACCACATCGGCATGGGGCAGCAGTTCCCTGCAGTCCTTCATCAGATGCGGCTCATCAATATACTCCGGGCAGTTTCCCGGACTTTTCTTCACGCCAATGACATAAGCGCCCAGAGCATGGGCCATCTTGGCAAAGTGGCGGCCGATATCCCCCATTCCGAAGATCAGCACAGTGGAGTCCGCAATGGAAGTCACGGTTCCGTGTTCGTCCCAGATATGCTTATTCTGACTGTCACGGTAGAGATGCAGTTTCTTCTGCATGGCTAACAGCATGGCAAACATATGCTCGGAAACAGTCTTTCCGTAGGCTCCGTTTGCTGTTGTGACAACTGTATTTTCATCCAGAATGCCCTGGCCTGTATAAGCGTCAGCACCGGCAGAGTTTAACTGCAGCCACTGTAGTTTTTTGGAAGCTCCGATTTTATCTGCCGGGACATTTCCCAGGATGATATCCGCCTCCTGCACCTGTTCCCTGCTCACTTCCCTGATCGAGGAATATACAAAATGATTCCCCGGTGCCGCCTCCTCCAGAAGCTCTCTATGTTCTTCTCTCACAGGTATCACTACCAGAATTGTTTTTTCCCTCATGTTGCTACCTCCCGTTCTTTCTGCTGTAACACTTTAATGTTTTAATTATTACTATTTTAACAGGGCAAAGGATTTTCGTCAATCAAATGGAGTGTGGTAGTGCCGATTCTGTGATTTTCCACAGAGTGGACCAAGACCCGCACGCCTGAAAATTCACATTCAAATCTCTCGCCGTTTTTCGGCACCCTTCCTATGATGCTGCAGATAAATCCGTTGAATGTGTCATACGTGTCTGTGGGAAGATGAACACCCAGCGCCTCCGCCACATCGTCCAGCGGGGCACAGCCCTGTACCTTCCACTCCTTGTCACTGATCTTCTCAATTTCCCTGGGGTGCAGCGGTTCCTCCTCCTCGCACAGCTCCCCTACCAGGGCCTCCATCAGGTCATGGAGCGTGATGATGCCTGAGACACCGCCGTATTCGTCCACCAGCACGGCAAAATATGTCCTGTTCTTCTTCATATTGGAAAAAAGCACATCTGCCTTCATGCCGTCCGGCACAAACCAGGCCTTATCCACAGCCTGCTCCATGACAGCCTCACGCGACCTGTCCTCCATGCGGAAATAATCTCTGGTATCCAGAATCCCCACAATATCGTCACAGCTCTCACCGCACACAGGATAAAAGGAATGGCGGGTACGTCTTATCATATCCTCCCACTCTGCCATATCATCTTCCAGATACAGCGCATCCACATCAATACGGTGGGTACAGATCTGCTCCGCATCCATATCGTCAAAATCAAATATATTCTGTATCATCTCATTTTCCCGGGCATCAATGGTTCCCTGGGCATTTCCCTCCATGAGAAGCATACGGATCTCCTCCTCAGAAACCTTCTCCTCCTCTTCCTCGGGGTTAATACCCATCAGCTTCAGGATCAGGTTCGTGGATACTGTCAAGAGAAATACCAGCGGCGCAAATGCCCTGGACACTCCATAGAGCATGCCCGACATGGACAGCGCCATGGAATCCGCCTTTTTCATGGCAATACGCTTTGGAACCAGCTCTCCGAAAACCAGGTTAAAATAAGCCAGTATCAGTGTGATCAAAAATACGGCAATGGATTTCAGCACGGATTCCGGAATGGCCACCCCTGCTGTCGTCAGCCTCCCCACCAGGGGTCCGGCAAAGTTTTCCGCTGCAAACGCACTTCCCAGCAGTCCTGCCAGCGTGATGGCAACCTGAATGGTGGCCAAAAACCTGGCGGGCTGTTCCGTCAGGGCAGACAGCTTCACAGCGCTCTTATCCCCATCCGCAGTCAGCTTGCGCAGCCGTGTCTCATTCATAGAGATCACCGCGATCTCCGCACTGGCAAAAGTCGCATTTAAAAATATCAAAACAACCTGTAAAAGTAAAGCTCCTATCATTATCCTATACCTCCTGAAATCGTATTATGGAATCTTTCTCCCCATATATGGGAAGTATGAAAAAACACAAAAAGGCACAGCCTGTATCCGGATCTCTCCGTATACAGACCACGCCTTATCTATCCATAATACGACATGGGGCAGCTAATCTGCTAAATGTACTATCACTATCGTCGCTATCCTCCATGTGCGCAATCACATCCTTTCCTCTTATTGTGTATTAAGATACCACTAAAACGCGCACCTGTCAATGCTGTTCTTTTGTGACTGTTCACTATAAGAATTCCCTGATCTTCCCTCGGATTCTCTGCAGGGCATTGTCAATGGACTTGGGGCGTTTCCCCATAGCCTCCGCAATCTGGATATAGGTCATACCTTCCAGATAAGAGTCCAGCACCCGGGTTTCAAAACGGCTCAGATGCTGCCGGATCTTCTCCTGCATGACATTTACGTTCTCTCTGTCAATGACAATGGCCTCAGGGTCCTGCTGCTCAAAGGCCAGACTGTCAAGAATGGGACTTTCCTCCTCGCTGAGGGAAATATAGGAGTTCAGCGGCTTATTTTTAAGCCTTCCCGACATTTCTATGGCCTTATAGATCTGCCGCTCCACACACAGGTTGGCAAAGGTGGCGAAGGTGGCGCTTTTCCCCGGCTGGTAATCTCTCAAAGCCCTGAACAGGCCGATCATGCCCTCCTGGATCAGGTCCTCCCGCTCGCCGCCCACAATGAACATGGCATGGGCCTTTTTCAGTACCATCCCCTTGTATTTCTCCATGAGATAGTCCTCCAGCTCCTGCTCACCGTCCCTCAGCCGCTCAATCAATTCTTCGTCCGTAAACTGTTCGTAATTATCCATATTTTATCCCAAAAGCCGCTGTCTCACAATTTCATAAGCCAAAACTCCCGCAGCCACGGAAGCATTCAGGGAATCAATATCACCTTTCATGGGTATGGATGCCACAAAGTCGCATTTCTCCTTAACCATGCGGGATACACCTTCCCCTTCATTTCCAATCACAAGACCGATCGGCCCTTTCAAATCAAGCTGGTACATGCTGGTGCCGCCCATATCTGCGCAGACAAACCACAGTCCTTCTTTTTTCAGCTCCTCTATGGTCCTGGCAATGTTGGTCACTCTCGCCACAGGCGTGTAATTCAGGGCTCCCGCTGAGGTGCGGGCAACGGTGGCGGTAAGGCCCACTGCTCTGTTTTTCGGTATGATCACTCCGTGGGCGCCTGCCAGATTGGCAGTACGGATGATTGCTCCCAGGTTGTGGGGATCTTCGATGTTGTCAAGGAGCACCACAAAGGGAGCCTCTCCCTTTTCCCTGGCCTTATTCAGAATATCATCCACTTCCGCGTAGTCATAGGCCGCTGTCACGGCAATGACTCCCTGGTGTTTTCCGGTCTCTGACATCTGGTCCAGACGCTCCTTTTTCACGAACCGCACCATGGTATCGTGCTTTTTCGCCTCTCTTAAAATTGTGCGGACAGGACCGTCCTCACATCGCTCCAGCACAAACAGCTTGTCCACCACGCGGCCTGAACGGAATGCCTCCAGCACTGCATTGCGGCCCTCTACTTTACTCTCCTGGAATTTCTCTTCCATCTGCTTCTCCTTCTTCCAAACCTGTTTTTATCAGCTCCAGCATTCTGTCCCACTGCTCCGTAAGATACAGATATCCCATCAGTGCCTCAAAACCGGTTGCTCTCCTGTAATCTGACATACTGGCATTTTTCGCCATGGTATAAGATTTCGCATTTCTACCGCGCTTGAATACAGCTGCCTCCTCCTCTGTGAGATGCGGTTTCAGCTTCTCGATCATGGAGGACTGGGCAGAGGCCTTTACAAGCCTGCTTGCCCGGTTGTGCAGTTTATTCACCTGTGTATTGCCCTTTTCCACCAGTATGGTACGAATCACCAGCTCGTAGATGGCGTCCCCGATATAAGCCAGGGTCAGGGGAGAATACGTTCTGATATCCGTATCCTCCAGACAGAACATGTCTTTTAACTTTCTTAAGCTCTCTTCCATTGTACACCTTCTCTTGTATCCTTCAGGATGATGCCCATAGAGGCAAGCTGGTCACGGATCTCATCTGCCCGCGCGAAATCTTTTGCTTTTCTGGCTGCCTGGCGCTCCTCGATCAGGCCTTCCACTACAGAGTCCAGCACTTCTTCTTTTTTATTCACGATCAGGCCAAGTACATCGCACAGGCCTGTGATCTTGTCAAAGAGCAGTTTTACAAATGCTTTTGTGCTGCCGCTTCCCGCCTGGGTATTGGTGAATTTTACAAGTTCAAAGACAGCCGCAATGGCATCTGCTGTATTGAAATCATCTTCCATGGACTCCTCGTATTTTTTCACAAGGCCTTCGATTTCCGGAAGCTGTGCCTTTTCCGCCTCCGTAAGCTCTTCGCCCCGGGCATTTTCAAGCAGATGCTTTAACTGATCCACGCAGGTCACAATACGGTCCAGCGCATTCTTGGAAGCCTCCATCAGCTCGGCGCTGAAGTTTAAAGCACTTCTGTAATGGGCATTCAGCATGAAAAAGCGCAGTACCTGCAGATCATATTTCTCGCCGATCTCACGGACCGTGAAGAAATTGCCCAGAGATTTTGACATTTTTCTGTTATCAATGTTCAGGAATGCATTGTGCATCCAGTATTTTGCAAAGATTTTGCCGTTGCAGCACTCAGACTGGGCAATTTCATTCTCGTGGTGCGGGAATACCAGGTCCTCACCGCCTGCGTGGATATCAATCTCCTCGCCCAGATATTTTTTGGACATGACAGAGCACTCAATGTGCCAGCCCGGCCTTCCCTCACTCCAGGGTGATACCCAGTAAGGCTCCCCTTCTTTTTTCGGTTTCCAGAGAACAAAGTCAAGGGGATCTTCCTTCTGGTCCTCCCCTGATACCTGGATGGAACGGAATCCTGACTGCAGGTCATCCAGATTCTTGTGGGAGAGCTTTCCATACTCGCTGAAATTCTTTACCCGGAAGTAGACAGTGCCGTTCACCGCATAGGCAAATCCTTTGTCAATGAGCGTCTGGATCATGTCGATCATGCCGTCGATCTCCTGGGTTGCCAGGGGATGTGTGGTAGCCGGCTTCACATTCATATCAGCCATATCCTTTTTGCACTCTTTGATGTAGCGCTCGGAGATTTCTTCCGCAGGTACACCCTCCTCGATGGCTTTTGCAATGATCTTGTCATCCACATCCGTGAAATTGGATACATAGTTTACTTCATATCCCTTGTACTCCATATATCTTCTCACTGTGTCAAAGACAATCATGGGTCTGGCATTTCCGATGTGGATAAAATTGTATACGGTAGGGCCGCACACATACATTTTTACTTTTCCTTCCTCCAGGGGAACGAAGTCTTCTTTTCTCTTTGTCAGGGTATTGTAAATCTTCATGTCTCTACTCCTTTTCTTCTATTAATTCCTGAAGTTCGTATTCCAGCTTCTGCAGCTTTGACTTCAGGTGTTCATTCTCACTCTGCAGTTTTCTGATATCCTCCAGCACCGGGTCAGGCAGATGAACCTGGTCCATATCACTTCTTGGCACTTTCTGGTTCTCCCGCTTCACAATACGGCCCGGAACACCGACTACGGTACAGTTGGGAGGAATCTCCTCCAGCACCACGCTTCCCGCACCGATTTTGGAATTTTCCCCAATGGTGAAGGAGCCCAGTATTTTCGCCCCGGCACTTACCATCACATTGTCCTTCAGGGTGGGATGGCGCTTGCCGGTCTCTTTGCCGGTACCGCCCAGGGTCACGCCCTGGTAAAGAGTTACATTGTTGCCTATGACTGTTGTCTCACCGATGATAACACCGGTGCCGTGGTCAATAAACAGTCCCTTTCCTATTTTTGCCCCGGGATGGATTTCAATACCTGTTTTTCTGGCTGCCCTCTGGGAAATCCATCTGGCAAGGAAATAGTGGCCTTTTTCATAGAGCTTATGCGCCCTTCTATACTGGATCATGACCCGGAAACTGGGATACAGAAGGACCTCCAGCGGCGTTTTGATGGCCGGGTCCCTTTCCCGGATAACCTGAAATTCTTCTTTTATATGTTTGACAAATCCCATGGTTTATTTCCTTTCTATGGTAAATACGGAATAAAAAACGTCTCTATATGGCTGTTACTGCCATATAGAGACGAAGAAATCACTCCGCGGTTCCACTCTATTTGAGGACATTAGTCCCCCGCTCACACCTTTAACGCAGGTACACGGACCTTCCCGTATGACAGGCAGGTCAGCTCCCGGATGCACTTTCACCTTTTCCTTTTCGGGCAGCTCTCAGCCGGTGACTGTCCTTCTCTGTAAAAATTCCCAGGTTACTCTTTCCGTTCACAGCTTTTTCCATATCTTTCTTTAGTTTATGCATAAATGGACTGTTTGTCAATAGATTTTTTCCGAACAAAAACGGGTGCAAAATCCTGCGATTCCGCACCCGTTTCTTACAAGAGGCTGATTTTTGTATTTTTATTTTCAAGGAAGGCTGTTTCAATCACAAAACTTAGCAGATGCCCTGAGCAAGCATTGCTTCTGCAACTTTTTCAAATCCGGCTGCGTTGGCACCGACTACATAGTTGCCCTCGTGGCCGTATTTCTTAGCTGCATCTACCATGTTGTGGCAGATGTTAACCATGATGCCCTGTAATTTTGCATCCACTTCTTCAAAGCTCCAGCTCAGACGCTCGCTGTTCTGGGACATCTCAAGTGCGGATGTTGCAACACCGCCTGCATTGGCAGCTTTGCCCGGCGCGAAGATAATGCCGTTCTCCTGCAGATATTCGGTAGCTTCCAATGTGGTAGGCATGTTGGCGCCCTCACATACTGCAAAGCATCCGTTAGCTGCCAACTGTTTTGCATCCTCAAGCTGCAGCTCGTTCTGTGTCGCGCACGGAAGGGCAATATCCACTTTCACACTCCACACACCCCTGCCCTCGTGGTATTCTGCATTCGGTCTGTAGTTCTTGTACTCCGTCAGACGGGCACGTTTTACTTCTTTGATCTCTTTTAACGCTGCCAGGTCAATGCCTTCGGGATCATAGATCCAGCCTGCGGAGTCGGAGCAGGTCACCGGTTTTGCACCTAACTGGTATGCTTTTTCAATAGCGTAAATGGCAACATTTCCCGCGCCGGATACGGCAACGGTCTTGCCGGCCAGCTCTTTGCCGTTTAATTTCAGCAGCTCTTCTGTCAGGTATAACAGACCGTATCCCGTAGCCTGTGTTCTCACCAGGGAACCGCCGTATGTGAGACCCTTTCCTGTGAGAACGCCTTCGTAAGCGTTACGGATTCTCTTATACTGGCCGAACATAAAGCCAATCTCTCTTGCGCCTACACCGATATCACCTGCTGGTACATCAGTATCTGCGCCGATGTGTCTGTACAGCTCTGTCATGAAGCTCTGGCAGAATGCCATAACCTCTCTGTCTGATTTTCCTTTCGGATCAAAATCAGAACCGCCTTTGCCGCCGCCGATGGGAAGTCCGGTGAGTGAGTTTTTGAAAATCTGCTCAAATCCCAGGAACTTGATGATTCCCAGATATACGGACGGATGGAAACGGAGACCACCCTTGTACGGTCCGATGGCACTGTTGAACTGTACGCGGTAACCTTTGTTCACCTGCACATTGCCGTTGTCATCTACCCACGGTACGCGGAACATGATCACGCGCTCCGGCTCAACCAGACGCTCCAGCAGTGCTTCTCTGCGGTATTTTTCTTCGTTTGCTTCAACAACAGGTTTCAGGGACTCCAGGACCTCTCTGACAGCCTGATGGAATTCCAGTTCACCTGGATTTTTCTTAACTACTGATTCAATTACCTCATCTACGTATGACATGACGATCCTCCTATAGTGATATGTGTAAAACTTATGTGGATTATTATAAAACCTGTCGCCAGATTTTGCAAGTTTTATTTTTAATTCCTGCAGATTTTTTCATACATTTTACTTTTTCCGGACTTTTCCAAAGAAAAGTGAATCTTTCTTTCGTGAAAGTGTCATATACTTCTTCTGTTTAAAGTGATTTATTTGTAGCGTATTGACAATACAAAACATATGTCAGATTCTGGTCGTCCACTCTGAGCAGTCCCATACCTTGGAAACCAGGCCGTCATAGAACTCCGGCTCGTGGCATACCATGAGGATCGTCCCTTTATATTCCTTTAGGGCACGCTTTAATTCTGCCTTGGCATCCGCGTCCAGATGGTTGGTAGGCTCATCCAGAAGCAGCAGGTTGGTCTCCCTGTTCAAAATCTTGCAGAGGCGGACCTTGGCCTGCTCCCCGCCGCTCAGTACACGCACCAGGCTCTCGATATGCTTGGTGGTCAGACCGCATTTTGCCAGGGCTGCTCTCACCTCATACTGGGTATAGGCGGGGAACTCCTTCCAGATTTCTTCAATGCAGGTACGCTTATTTCCCTGAGGCATCTCCTGCTCAAAATAGCCGATTTCCAGATAATCCCCCAGATGTACTTTGCCGGACAGCGCGGGGATCAGGCCCAGAATGCTCTTAAGAAGCGTGGTCTTGCCGATGCCGTTGGCACCCACAAGGGCGATCTTCTCTCCCCTCTCCACCGTGAGAGTCAAAGGCTTTGACAGCGGCTCTTCGTAGCCGATCACCAGCTCTTTTGTCTCCACCACAAAACGGCTGGGTGTCCTGGCTGTCAGAAAATGAAATTCCGGCTTCGGCTTTTCCTTTGCCAGCTCAATGACATCCATCTTATCCAGCTTCTTCTGCCTGGACATGGCCATGTTCCTGGTAGCCACACGGGCTTTATTGCGGGCAACAAAATCCTTCAGCTCGCTGATCTCCTGCTGCTGCCTTTGGTATGCCGCCTCAAGCTGGGCCTTCTTCACTGCGTAGACCTCCTGGAAGTGATCATAATCCCCTACATACCGGTTAAGCTGCTGATTGTCCATATGATAGATGAGATTCACCACCTGGTTCAGGAAAGGGATGTCATGGGAAATGAGGATGAACGCATTCTCATATTCCTGGAGATACCGTTTCAGCCATTCAATGTGCACCTCGTCCAGATAGTTGGTTGGCTCATCCAACAGCAGGATGTCCGGTTTCTCCAGCAGCAGCTTGCCCAGAAGCACCTTGGTCCTCTGTCCGCCGCTCAAATCCGTCACATCCTTGTCCAGCCCGATGTCTGAAAGTCCCAGTGCCCTTCCCACTTCCTCCACCTTGGAGTCTATGATATAAAAATCATGCATGGTGAGCATATCCTGAATGGTGCCCAGCTCCTCCATCATCCGGTTCAGCTCCTCCTCAGAGGCGTCCCCCATACGGTCGCAGATGGAATTCATATTCTCCTCCATCTCAAAAAGCCAGGCAAATGCGGATTTCAGCACATCACGGATGGTCATGCCTTTTTCCAACACTGTGTGCTGGTCCAGATAGCCAACCCGGACATTCTTCGCCCACTCGATCTTACCCTCATCGGGCATCAGTTTGTTGGTGATGATATTCATGAAAGTGGATTTTCCCTCCCCATTGGCACCCACAAGACCAATATGCTCGCCTTTTAAAAGACGGAAAGATACATCCTGAAAAATAGCCCTGTCACCGAAGCCGTGGGACAGATGTTCTACGTTTAAAATACTCATGTTTCCTGATCCACTCCTGTTGTTTATTACTGCCGCTGGCAGCATCCGCCGCAGCCGCCGCCTGTGCGGTCATCCGGCATCAAATCCCTTGCGTCAGTCAGCGCGCAGATGGCCTGGGCGGAAATCCCCTCGCCGGCTCCCGTGAAGCCGAGTCCCTCCTCTGTGGTCGCTTTTATGTTGACCTGGTTTGTCTCCAGATGCAGGACCTCTGCGATGTTCTCTGTCATTTTATCTATATGGGGCAGCATCTTGGGCTTCTGCGCGATGATGGTGGCATCAATATTATTGATCACATACATGTTTTCCTCCAGAAGCTTTCCCACATGCGCCAGCAGTTTCATACTGGATGCCCCCTTGTATTTTGGATCCGTGTCCGGAAAATGCCTGCCGATATCATGAAGGGCCGCAGCGCCCAAAAGTGCGTCCATGACCGCATGCAGCAGCACATCCGCGTCGGAATGCCCCAGAAGCCCCTTCTCCCAGGGAATCTTCACGCCCCCAAGTATCAAATCCCTTCCCTCTGCCAGTTTGTGTACATCATATCCCATACCTACACGTATCATAGTCGTTCTCCTTTCCCGCGGTCGTTTTATCTGTTCTGCGGACAGACTGCCCGCATGCTCGATTTGTAACTATCCGGCCCTGCGCTTGTCTGCGCAGATTTCGGCCATACGCAAAGTATAACAGATAAGCTGTCTGCCTGCTCCGAACGTCTACTCTATTCCTGTCACTTCATAGCCTGCATCCGCAACCGCTTTTTTCAGTGCGTCCCTGGATACGCCTTCGCCTGCTTCCACATACGCAGCTTTGTCCTCCAGGCTTACCTCTGTCTTAGTCACACCTTCCACTGCGTTAAGGGCTTTTGTCACTGCTGCCTGGCAGTGCGGGCACATCATTCCTTCGATTTTCATGGTAATCATATTGGTTTCCTCCTTATTTTCCGGCAGTGTTCTGCCTTTATTTGCTGTGTTGACGGTTTCTGTCTGTTCTTTTTTGACGGGTTTCTTCAGTACATGGAAGAAACGGAGCCGCAGGGCATTGGTCACAACGAAAAAGCTGCTGAGACTCATAGCCGCCGCGCCGAACATGGGACTTAGCTTTAACCCAAACATGGGATAGAGAAGCCCTGCCGCCAGCGGGATTCCGCAGGCGTTATAGAAAAATGCCCAGAACAGATTCTGTTTAATATTGCGGATCACCGCTTTACTGAGGCCCACGGCGGTCACCACATCCAGAAGATCACTCTTCATCAGCACAATATCTGCGCTCTCAATGGCTACGTCCGTACCTGCGCCGATGGCGATTCCCACATCAGCTCTGGCAAGCGCGGGGGCATCGTTGATTCCGTCGCCTACCATGGCCACTGTCCTTCCGCCCTCCTGAAGCCTTGCCACTTCCCGTTCCTTGTCCTGAGGCAGTACCTCGGCAATGACGGTATCTATATCCAGCTGCCGTTTGATGGCCTCTGCAGTCCTTTTATTGTCCCCTGTGAGCATGATGACCTCTATGCCCAGCTTCTTCATCTCCCGGATGGCCTGGGCGCTTGTCTCCTTCACCACATCGGCAGCGGCGATGATGCCCAGGATCTCCTTTTCGTCAAAGAACAGAAGCGGTGTCTTGCCCTCCTCTGCCAGGCGTTCCATGTCATGCGCCTGCGTCTCTGTGGCAAGTCCCTTTTCCCCGGCGAACTTCTCATTACCTGCAAAGTACAGTTTTCCGTTTATCTCTGCCTGCACGCCCCGGCCTGACACGGCAAGGAAATTCTCCGCTTTGGCAGCTTTTATCCCCTGTGCCCCGGCTCTTTCAAGGATCGCCTCTGCCAGGGGATGTTCACTTTTTTCTTCCAGGGCAGCCGCCACTTGAAGGAGCTCCTCTTCTGTCCGTTTATTTGGAAGGATATCGGTTACCTGGGGTTTGCCCTGGGTGATGGTGCCTGTTTTATCCAGCACCACGCTCTTTATATTGTGGGTGATCTCCAGTGCCTCCCCGGATTTGATAAGAATTCCGTTTTCCGCGCCTTTTCCCGTTCCCACCATGATGGCAACAGGTGTCGCCAGTCCCAGTGCGCAGGGACAGGAGATGACCAGCACGGCAATGGCGCAGGAGAGTGCAAATTCAAAGGTGGCCCCCGCAATGATCCAGGCAGCCGCTGTGATCAGCGCGATTCCCATGACCACCGGCACAAAAATACCTGCTATCTTATCCGCAATCTTGGCAATGGGCGCTTTGCTGGAACTGGCCTCCTCCACCAGGCGGATGATCTGGGAAAAGGTGGTGTCATCCCCTACCTTTGTTCCCCGGAAACGGATAAATCCCGCCTTGTTCATGGTCGCTGCTATCACGGTATCTCCCACGTTCTTCTCCACGGGAATGCTCTCCCCTGTGATGGCGGCCTCATCCACGCTGGTGCTGCCCTCGATTATAATGCCGTCAGCAGGAATGCTGCTGCCCGGTTTTACGATAAAGATATCGCCGGCCACAGCCTCCTCAGCCGGAATCTCTATCTGACGGCCGTCACGTTCCACAACAGCCGTTTTTGGTGCCATATCCATCAGTTTCCGGATCGCCTCGCTGGTCTTTCCTTTGGAACGGGCCTCCAGGTATTTTCCCACATTGATAAATGCCAGGATCATCACGGCAGACTCAAAATAAAGGTCATGCCTGTACTGGTTCACCAAAGCGGTATCCTGCACGCCCAGGCCGTAGCCTATGCGGTATATGGCAAAGATGCCATAAACCAAAGACGCGGTTGAGCCGATGGCGATCAGGGTATCCATATTGGGCGCCCCGTGCATTAAGGTGGAGAAGCCCTTTGTGTAATAAGCCCGGTTCACATATGCCACCGGAAGACATAAAAGGAACTGGGTCATGGCAAATCCCACCGCATTCTCAGGCCCGCTTAAGAATCCCGGCAGCGGCAGCCCTGCCATATGCCCCATGGAGACATACATAAGCGGGATCAGGAACAGGAAGGAAAGAATCATCCGGTTCTTCATCTCATTCATATGTTTTTCTACCGGCGACTCTCCCGGCTCAGCGGTATCTGCCCGGGATTTCTTTGTTTCGGAGACGTTTCGGGTCTTTTCTGCTGCCTTGTGATCTCCTGCGGCAGCGGCGCCGTAGCCCGCGTGTTCCACCGCATTTTCTATATCCTGCACAGACAGGGCGGACTCATCGAAATCCACCTGCATGCTGTTTGTCAGCAGGTTTACGCTGACATCCTTCGTGCCGGGCAGCTTTCTGACACATTTCTCTACCCGGGACGAGCAGGCGGAACAGGTCATGCCTGTCACGTCAAATTTCTGTTTCATAATATTTCGCTCCCTTCCGCGTGCTCCCGTTACACTGCTGTACGGATTCCGACACGGCAGACCATGGCCTGCACGGAAACCGCAGCGGTATATGGGTTATTTTAATATTTTACCCAGCATAGTCACCAGTTCATCCACCTTTTCTTCTCTTTCCTCATCAGTGTCTGCATTTCGAATACAGTTTTTCAGATGGGCTGTGAGAATCTCCTTGTTCGCTTTGTTCAGAATGGCTTCTGTTGCCATGAGCTGCTGGGAAATGTCAATACAGTACCTGTCTTCCTCCACCATCTTCAGAATCCCGTCTATCTGCCCCCGGGCTGTTTTCAGAAGACGGCTGATCTTCGCTTTATCTGCCTGCATTTGCACAGCTCCTTTCCCTATGTGGACTTCCATTTTACCACTACACCCCTGGGGGGTGTTATCTCTTTCAAAAATACAATAACAAAAAACGGAGCAAAAGTCAACACTTTTACTCCATTTTCTTTCCTACGGCAGTATTTTATTTTAATGTTACTGTTCCCACGCTGCTGCCTCGTCACCATTTATTTCTTACTTTTTCCGCAAATCCCAGCATGTGATGGATTTTCAGCTCTGTGCCGTCATCCAGAACTGCTGTACCGTCGAAATGGCCGAACACCTGATGCTGGTCACTTAAGATAATTCCTGCCGAGGTATATGCCCTGCGGTCCAGGACCGGCGTGAAGGTCAGATCCAGCCTGTCATCTGAGGAGGTAAAGTACCAGGGTTTCAGATACTGCTCCCTGCCCTCCTTCTCCCCCGGAATATGGAACCTGACCTGTTCCAGTTTATGGGCGTGACCGTCATAGAACAGCATGTTTTCAGACGCTGCGGAGGTATCACCAAAACCATACCCCAGATTAAAGCCGAACACTTTACCGTCGATCCATCCATGCATGGCACTCCAGTACCAGGTGTTGCTGTAGGTCCAGACACCGCGTCCCCAGTCCAGAAGTCCGAAACTGTCCTCCGGGTTCAGGTAATGGCGGCGGCCTTTGTATTCCACTACGCCTCTGGCCCGCATGCCGATGATCTTCTGGTTGTAGTAGAACGCCTTCTCCTTCTCAAAAGGAGTGGCGATCACCATGCTGTCCTCCGGCTCCTTATCCAGGATGATTTTCATTCTGATCGGCTCATGGTCCTCAAAGTTCTTCATCCAGGCCCTCAAAACACGCCTGCCTTTCTCGACACGGAAGGAGAAATAACACTTTTTGTCGTGATATTTTGTCTCCCCGTATCCCGAATCCGGCGGCAGATTGGTCTTTCCCATAGGGAAAACCGTCATAGGGCTCACGGTCCGTTCTGTCCGGGCATCAAAGTCCAGAAAAGAAATGCTCATAAGCCCCATATAACTGTTGTCATCCACAGTCAGAGCCACCCCAAAATGAGAATTATGGATCAGATAGTAATCCCATTCCTTAATTCGGAAAGGATTGGCCTGAATCTTATCCCTGTCGTATTTTTTTACCAGTGACAGGGCATATCCGGCCTGCGCCAGATTTCCGTATTCGTCCAGCAGATTCCCGGGTTCCAGTTTTTTCTGCATACAAAATCCCCCTTTCACACAGTCCTTTTATCCCAGTGCTACATCCAGAATCATCATGACTACAAATCCAACGGCAAATCCGATGGTCGCAATATTGGAATGATCTCCCTCACTGGCCTCAGGGATCAGCTCCTCCACCACTACGTATACCATGGCACCTGCTGCAAAAGACAGCAGATACGGAAGAACCGGTGTGATATAGGAAGCCAGAAGTATTGTCAAAAGCGCTCCGATAGGCTCCACGATTCCGGAGAGGGTGCCCATGGTAAAGGCCCGTGCTCTGGTATTTCCCTCACTTTTCAGCGGAAGGGATATGATGGCTCCCTCCGGGAAATTCTGGATGGCTATACCGATGGAGAGGGCAAAAGCTCCCATCATACTGATGTCTGAATTCTGCGCCAGCATACCGGCAAACACCACGCCCACTGCCATACCTTCCGGTATATTATGAAGGGTGACTGCCAGGACCAGCATGGTATTCTTCTTCAGACTGCATTTTTTTCCCTCCGGCTCGCTGCATCCCAGATGCAGATGGGGAATCAGGCGGTCCATGGCAAGCAGAAACAAAATTCCGAGTCCAAAGCCTACAGCCGCCGGGATGAAAGCCAGTTTTCCCATGTGCTCCGACATATCCATGGAGGGAATGAGCAGCGACCATACGGAAGCGGCTATCATAACACCTGACGCAAATCCCAGAAGCATTTTCTGCACCAGGGGTTTGATCTCATTTTTCAGGAAGAACACACAGGCTGCTCCCAGTGTAGTTCCGGCAAAGGGAATTAAGATTCCCAGAAATGTATTCATATTTTATCACCTGCTTTTCTTTTATTCGTAGATTTGCCGATGTCTGTTTACGCAGCTCTGTTCTGCGGTTTATAGGATACCGGCAAATGTTAAAATTATTGTAGCATAATCCAGACTAATTTGCACTAATTTTGTTAAGTTTTCTGTTAGCTTCCATTCCTTTCCTAACGGTTCACACGCCGCTGTCCCGTCAGGTGCTTTCAGGCCAAAAGCATAAAAACACCCGGGCAGCCGGGCAGGCCGAATATTCTTTACAGAAAAAGACCCTGTAAAGAAACAGCTGTGCGGCCGTTCTCTTTTACAGGGTCTGCGTCTGTAACCTTTGAAATCTGTAACCTTTAAATTATGAAGCCAATGATTTCCCCAGTTTTCTGCAGGCTTCTTTTTCATCATCACCGGGTTCCTCGCTGCAGATCACGCTGTCGCAGACAAGCTCTGCGCCGTCCTTTCTGCATTTTTCCTCCCAGGTGCGCATCCATTCTCCATCACCCCAGCCGTAAGAACCAAACAAAGCGATTTTCCTGCCTTTCAGCTTTGGTTCACAGTCCGTAAATAAAGGTTCAAATTCTGTATCCTCAAGCTCCTCATCTCCCATGGACGGGCATCCGAAGGCCACTGCGTCAAATTCATCCATTTTCTCTGCGCTGAATGTTTCAGGAGTGAAAGAAAAGGCCTCCGCCCCTGCTTCTTTTGCACCTTCTGTCACCGCCTCAGCCATCATCTCGGTATTTCCGGTTCCGCTCCAGTATACAACTGCTATTTTACTCATGATAATATCCTCCATATCGCATCATCTTGGTCAGAAGCTTTTTATGCCGCCACTGCCAGTTTCCAGACAGGTTTTCCCTGCTGCCACAGCCTGAGATAGATTTCCCTGCATTTCCGGAATCTCTCAAACAGCTTCATGGTCTCACACTCGTTGCAGTACACTTTCCAGCAGCCTGCACATTTGCTGTTTTTCCCGGCGTTTTCAATAAATCCTTTCACATCGCCTAAGGGATATCCCAAAAACAGGCCTATCTCGTGAGGGAAGTTCCCACCTTTCTCAAGCCGTATGTGCAGCCGTTCAATTGCCTGGTCAACGTCAGTATTCTCATATCCGTATGTTTGTAAAAATTCTGCCACACCGGGTTTTGTCAGATCTTCTTTCAGCTTCTGCCTTCTGTAGACGTAAATCAGCGCTGTCCCTTCCCGTTTTCTCACCACGGAAAGGGAGATTCCTTTCTCGGCAAACTGTTGTTTCAGGCTTTCAAGCTGGCCATCCAGCTCCTTCCAGGAAGCATAAGGCATATTAAAAAGATTTGCCGTCTTGATGGATGCCAGCGTCGGTGAACAATGTTCTACCAGATAACGTTCCAGCATATGGTTTTATTCCTTTCCTGCATATTCTTCTAAGACATTGTGCAGGGCCGCGGCACTGCTCGTGTGCACCCTGGCCACCGGAATCTGATTCTTCTTTGCCTCCTGAAGAGCGCTCACCACCATTTTATGGGAAACCGTGTTGGTGAACAGGATCATCAAATCCGGACAGCCCAGTTTTTTCTTCAGGGCGCCTTTTTCCTTGGCAAAAACCTTGGCCTTACAGCCATGGCACTTACAGATAGTTTCATACTGACAGACCATTCTCTCATTTCCGCCTACAATGACAATACTCATGGGCAAATTCTCCTTTTTCAGTTAGTCGTATCTAACTCATAGTTTTTATTAGAGCGGATGCAACTGCGTACATCCGCTGATTGGGTTGTGTATGTTTATGTGGAGTGGTGTTTCTTTTGGTTAGCTACAGCTAACTTATGTCATATACTATACACAGTTTCATAGCGTGTGTCAAGAAGATTTGTAAAAAAGATTGCCGTCTTGTATCCACCACTGCCCGCCTGTGCATAACCGCCTAAATTTCAAATGTCTCCAGATCTTCCGGTACGAAAAGATTTCCGCTGTAGTATTCCCTGCCCTCCTCTGTATAGAGGCGTTTTCTGTCAGCCAGGTTTCTGTCCTCCGTGTGGTACAGGATGAGATTCGGCACCTCCAGTTCCCGGGCGGTTATGCAGGCGTCTTTTGCCGTGCTGTGGTGTTTTTCATAAGGTTTGAAAATATCCCTCTGTGCGTAGAGGCAAAACGCCTCATGCATGAGCCAGTCGCTGCCTTTTATAAATTCCTCATCTTTTTCGTTATAAGGTTCATCTCCGGCGCAGGTCAGTCTGATACCCTCTTTTGTTTTCAGAGTGAATCCGAATTGTTTTGCCTTAGTGGAAAAAATATCAAAAAATACAGTCTCGCATCCCAGAATCTCTGCCCGGCTTCCGTGTTCCACTGTGACAAAACGGATGCGTTCCCCCAGATGCCTGGTCACTTTCTTCTGTATGGTCATTTCCGTGATGGTGGTGAGAATCCGCTTCAAGTCCTCATGACAGTAGATCCGCAGTTCTCCCTCATACTTTCCCTGCTCTATGGCTGTGCCGATCATGCGTATCATCCACACAACTCCCAGAAGATGGTCCACGTGTTCATGGGTTACAAAAATATCATGTATATCTGTAACAGGAATCTCTGCCGCTTTCAGTCTTTCCAGAATTCCGTTACCGCCTCCTGCATCTACCAGAAAGTGCCGGTTTCCCTCAGTAAGGGCAAAACAGGTATTGTAGCATTTTGTCACCGTAGCATGACCGGTGCCCAGCATTGTAAGTTTCATATGTAACCTCCCTTTGTAAAAACAATGTATCCTTAAATATCATAGACAGTTTTCCGAAGAAAATCAATTTCTTTCTCTGCTTTTTTCTTTTATCCTCTCATTTCTGTCTCTTATGATGTCTCTCTTGACAAAACGCGCATAAAAGAGGCACACAAACGCATCTTACTGCATCTGTGTGCCTCTTATCACTTATCTCATAGCATCAACAGCCGCCCTCTCAATAGCCAGTCCTTTCTGATACCGTTTGATAAATTTATCAAATCCGGCCACATCTGCCGGGTCGGGAGCCATCTCGCTTCCCGTTTCTCCTGCAAATACTTTATTGGTCAGATATTCATCCAGAGTTTCATTCTCCTCTTTGTGGACCATATAGGAAGCCAGCAGGGCAATTCCCCAGGCTCCGCCTTCTCCTGCAGTCTCCATAACAGACACCGGAACGTCAATGGCTCCTGCCATGATCTTCTGTCCCACGCCCTTCGTCTTGAACAGACCGCCGTGACCCAGAATCTTGTCCAGTTTCACGCCTTCATCTTTTAACAAAATGTCAAGACCGGTCTTCAAAGCGCCAAGAGCTGTGAACAGGTGTACTCTCATAAAGTTAGCCAGATTGAATCTGCTCTCCGGCATACGGGCAAAGAGGGGGCGTCCCTCCTCAAATCCGGTGATGTGCTCCCCTGAGAAATAGTTGTAAGCCAGCAGGCCGCCGCAGTCATCATCTCCCTCAAGGGCTTTGTTGTACAGGGTTTTGAACAGCTTATCCATGTCCACTTCCACGCCGAATGCCTCTGCGAATTCTCTGAACAGGGATACCCAGGCATTCAGATCAGAGGTGCAGTTGTTGCAGTGCACCATTGCCACGTGATTGCCAGTAGGTGTTGTTACCATATCAATCTCCTTGTATACCCTGGAAAGCTCCTTTTCCAAGACGACCATGGCAAATACAGATGTTCCGGCAGAAACATTACCTATACGTTTTGCTATGCTGTTCGTTGCAGTCATACCGGTACCGGCATCTCCCTCCGGAGGACAAACCGGAATACCTGCCTGCAGATTTCCGCTCACATCCAGAAGTTTTGCGCCCTCCTCTGTCAAAGCACCGGCATCCTGGCCTGCACTTAATACTTTCGGAAGGATTTCTTTCAGTTTCCAGGGATATTTTTTATCAGCGACAAGGGCGTCAAACTGCTCTATCATGCGGGCATTAAAATCTCCTGTGTTCATGTCAATGGGGAACATACCGGAGGCCTCGCCTACGCCCAGCACCTTCTGTCCGGTCAGTTTCCAGTGGATGTATCCGGCCAGTGTTGTCTGGAATTTGATTTTTGCCACATGCTCCTCCTGGTTCAGGACAGCCTGGTACAGATGGGCAATACTCCACCTCTGGGGAATATTAAAATTAAATACTTCTGTCAGCTTATCCGAAGCTTCCTCCGTCATGGTGTTTCTCCATGTACGGAACGGTACCAGCAGTTCGTTCTTCTCGTCAAATACCATATAGCCGTGCATCATGGCGCTGAAACCCACAGCGCCCAGTTTTGTGATGACAGCGCCGTATTTTTCCTTTACATCCTCCGCCATTTTGGCATAGCTGTCCTGCAGTCCTTTCCAAATGTCCTCCAGGGTGTAGGTCCAGATATTATTTTCCAGACGGTTTTCCCAGTCATGGCTTCCGGATGCGATAGGAGCGTTGTCTTCGCCGATCAGCACTGCCTTGATGCGGGTAGAACCAAATTCAATCCCCAGAACCGCGTTGCCGCTTTCAATTACACTTTTTGCCTTTTCCAAATCAAAACCCATGAAATCTTACCTCCGATATTTTTTTATTTCTGTCCGTAGTAGGCATTTGCACCGTGTTTTCTGTAATAATGCTTGTCCTGCAGTTCCTGGGGAGCCGGCTGTACCTGCGGGTTGATGGTCTCGCAGCGGGCTGCCATCTTGGCAACTTCCTCCAGAACGACTGCATTGTGGACTGCTTCGTGTCCGTCTTTGCCCCAGGTAAAGGGTCCATGGTTCTTGCACAGGACTGCAGGAACCGCTTCATAGTCCCTGTCCTGGAAATATTCCGCAATGAGAAGGCCCGTGTTCTTCTCATACGCCCCGTCAATCTCCTCTTTTGTCAGGCATCTGACGCAGGGAATCTCCCCATACATATAGTCTGCATGGGTGGTGCCGTAGCAGGGAATGCCTCTTCCCGCCTGTGCCCAGCTTGTGGCCCAGGAAGAATGTGTATGTACGATTCCGCCGATGTTTGGAAATGCCTTGTACAGCTCAGCATGTGTGGGTGTATCGGAGGAGGGATTATATTTCCCCTCAATTTTGTTACCGTTTAAATCCATGATCACCATATCATCCGGTGTCAGTTTATCATAATCCACACCGCTTGGTTTGATGGCAAAATAGCCGGTACTGCGGTCAATCTGGCTTACATTTCCCCAGGTAAAGGTTACCAGTCCGTATTTTGGCAGCAGCATATTTGCCTCGTATACCGCTTTTTTCAGTTCTTCCAACATAATTTATCTCCTCGCTTCCGCTTTTATTTTTTTCAGTCTCTTCATCACATCGTTGCCGCCCCGCCCGAAATAGTCGTGCAGGATCTTAAATTCATGATACAGCTTTTCATAAGCTGCCGCATGTTCCGGGTCCGGCCTGTAGGTTCTCTCCTCCACGCGTCCCATGGCTTTGGCTGCTTCAAAGATGGTATCATAACCGCCCTTCTCCCTTCCTGCCGCCACGGCGCCGAACATGGCTGAGCCAAGGGCCGGAGACTGGTCAGAGGCACCGATGAAAATCTCCCGGTTAGTCACATCCGCATAAATCTGCATCATCATGGCATTTTTCTTGGAAATGCCTCCGCAGGCGTAAAGTTCCTCCACCGGTACGCCTGCCTGCTCAAAATTATCAATAATGGTGCGCATGCCGTAGGCTGTGGCCTCGATCAATGCCCTGTAGATTTCCTCCGGTTTTGTGGTCAGTGTCAGACCCAGGATCATGCCTGTCAGGTCCGCGTCCACCAGCACGGAGCGGTTGCCGTTCCACCAGTCCAGGGCAATCAGGCCGCTCTCTCCGACCTTCAGCCGGGATGCCTTCTCAGTGAGCAGCTCGTGGATATTCATGTCCCTTTGTTCTGCTTCCCTGACATATCCCGCGGGCACACAGTTTTTCACAAACCACTCAAAATGGTCCCCCACACAGGGCTGTCCAGCCTCATATCCATAGAGGCCCGGGAGAACGCCGTCCTCCACAACGCCGCAGATTCCGGGAACCATTTTCTCCTCCCTGCTGCACATAATGCCGCAGGTGGAAGTGCCCATGATCATCAGAAGCTTATTCGGCTCTGTGATTCCCACAGCCGGCAGAGACACATGGGCATCCACATTGGCTGTCCCCACTGCCATGCCCTCTTTGAGACCCAGGCGCTCTGCCATCTCTCTTGTCAGCTCACCGGCTTTTGCCCCCTGGGGATAGACCTCTGCCCCAAGCTTCTCCTGGGCCACATGCTCCAGGCGCGCATCCAGTGCTTTGAAAAATGCGGGGGAAGGATACCCCTCCTTTTTATTCCAGAAAGCCTTGTACCCCGCTGCACATCCGCTGCGCTTTTCCTGCCCGGTCAGCCTTAAGACCACCCAGTCCGCAGCCTCCACGAACCGGTCTGCCTCTTCATAGACCTCCGGTGCCTCCTTCAGGATTTCCATGAGCTTTGGGATCATCCATTCTGAGGAAACCTTTCCGCCGTATCGTGAGAGGAATGTCTCGCCCCGTTCCTTCGCAATACGGGTGCAGATATTTGCCTCCTCCTGCGCCGCGTGGTGTTTCCACAGTTTCAGCCATGCGTGGGGAACATGCTCCCACTCCTTCTGTATACAGAGAGGAGTGCCCTCCCGATCCACCGGCATGACGGTACAAGCGGTAAAGTCTATGGACAGACCTATGATATCCTCAGGTTTCACCCTGCTTTCCCTAAGAACAGCAGGTATGGTCATATCAAGCACCTCCAGATAATCCAGGGGATGCTGAAGAGCCCAGTCCGGGGGCAGTCTGGTTCCGTCCGGCAGGTATTCCTCCATCACTTTATGGGTGTAAGCTTTGGTGCTCTGTGCAATTACGGTTCCGTCAGACACATCCACCAGCACTGCCCTGCCGGACTGTGTGCCGTAATCCACACCGATTGCGTATTTTCTGTTCATCCGCCTTATCTCCTATCCATTCTCCGTATTCCTGTCTTTGGTGGAGCCCCGCACAATCAGCTCAGGCTGTATCAGACGGGGAATCCGGCTTTTTTCCTCCGGCACCTTACGGATTTTCTCAAGAAGCAGCTCCGCTGCCATCTCGCCCAGCTTTTCCTGGGGATGCGCAATGGTTGTCAGCCCTACGGCCCCCTCCGCGATGACGGAGTTGTCATACCCTGTCACAGAAATATCTTCCGGCACCCGTTTCCCGTTCTTCTGCAGGGAACGGATGACCTCCAGCGCAATCTGGTCGTTATAGCATACAACTGCGTCCATCTCCACCTGCTGCTTCAGAATGATCTCTATCATCTGTGCCGGCTTCATTTTCCGGTCCTCTGTGTGGAACCACACCACCATATCGGGATCATAGGACAGCCCGGCCTCCTGGAGCGCTTTTACATACCCCTTGTGACGTTCTTTTCCCTGAAAATCGTCCGCCTTGAAAATACCCAGTATCCTACTGTGCCCCAGATCCAGCAGATGTTTCGTGACAAGATAACCGCCCCTGCAGTCATCCATGAGGATATGGGGCCTGTCCATCATCTGGGGGTATACCCCCTGGATAAATACATAGGGGATCTCATACTGGTCCAGCATTGCATACAAGTTCATGTGCCTGCAGAAAATCTGGCTCTTGCTGGGTTCAATGATCAGTCCCTCAATATCCTTGGTCAGAATATCCTCCAGGACACGCTCTTCCTTTGTCCGGCTGTTGGCTGTGTTCTTCAGGATGATGCTGTATCCGTTGGCTGTCATCACCTTGTCCATGCCCTGTATCAGGCGCGGAAAAATATAGTCGGATATGTAGGTTGTAACAACCGCGATATTCCTTGAATTCTTCATATGTCCCATGCGCTGGGAGCAGAAGGTTCCGCGGCCGTGTTCCGCCTCGATATAGCCTTCGTTTATGAGAATCGACAGGGCCTTGCGCACCGTATGGCGGCTGATCTGATAGCGGGCAGACAGTTCATTTTCCGAGGGCAGCTTCTCCCCCGGCTTGATTTCTCCGCTCAGTATGGACTGCTTTAATTCCTCCATGAGCACATAATATTTTGTCTTTCCGTTTTCGTTTGTCATATGCCCCTCCTTATGGTTTTCATTGTACAACTTGTATGGTTCTCTTCACAAGTTGTTTCCGTATAAAAATACCTTTTGCTGCACATGCGCGAAGTATGCTGCTTGGCACAGAGTAAACCGGAGCCGGTGCCGAAACTAAAAAGAGCCCGGTAAACCGGACTCAAATTTCAGACCACAACTGCCTGAGCAGCGGATTTCTGTCAAAAATGTTCAAACATATGCTCCCTGATCTCACTGATGATCTGGTCCATCTCCTCCATCTCATCTCTTACCAATTGAATACCGCACTCCCGGCAGATATCCTGAATGGCGGCAAATACCCATGGGTTTCTGGCTTTGATGCGCAGCATCCTGCCCTTGTTCTGCAGATAATCCACAAAGAAATCAAGAACAACATCTATCTCGGATTCCTCCGGGTTCACCATCTTCATATCCAGAATCATCCCGGATGCATGGTCCAGGGTAACAAACAGAAGGGGGCTGATGGGGCGCTCATATTCTTTCATCTCTATGCCTGCATGGACGTAGGCAAAGTCAACCGATATCTCTGTCCCAACCTTGGGCCTTTTTTTCAGGCGCCTTCTCAGTACCTCGTCCTGAAGCTGAACCACCGGATATTCCCTCTCCACCATGGGAATGGACTCTGCAAACATATTCCACATCCCTGTTTTCTCATTGTAGGCCCGAAAGAGTATCTCCCCCTTATCCCAGTCTACAAAGATTTTTTCCTCTATCACGGCCCGCACAGCCATGAATAGGTTCTGAAAGGTTCCCGTAAGCACCTCCACCTCCCTGGCATCCGGCGTACAGGGCACGAACCGGGGCACACAGGATTGGAAGAAAGGCCATTCCCCGCGTCCCCGAAACCGGAATCCCAGTTCTTTGATCATCTTTTTCTGGTCCGGGGGGACCTCTTCCCGGTCTCCGAAATAACAGGTAAGAGAATGCTGTTCCAGCATTGCATAATCGGGAGGAAGCCCGGTCTCTTCCGTGGAAGCGATCATATCAAAATCCCTGAGCCCCTCCAGCCCTTCATAGACACTGATCCCGTAACAATTTCCGCCGCATCCCATAATGCTTGCGAAAACAGGCTCCTCACTGTCCTTTAAAAATATAGCCACAAGCTGGGTATCCCAGAAATATTTCCACGGCTCCAGGGCCTTCAGATTACAGGTTACCTCATACAATTTCTCCCACTGCTTTGGCGATGCCTCTTCTCTCATACACAATCCTCCTCTTATCCTCCCGGCCCTTCTGCCTTACTTACTGGAACTCAGTCGTGGGATGGTATATACTGGCGTATCCTGCCGCAGAATTCCCCGAAGTTCTGGGTCTGCAGAATCACCTTGCCCGGTCCGGTCAGCTTTGTGAGGAACAGTCCCTCACCGCCCAGGAAAATGTTCATGCCGCCTTTTACCATCTCGATCTCATACTGCACACTGCCCTCAAAGGCCACCACATTTCCGGTATCCACCTTGATCACTTCTCCCGGAAGAAGTTCTTTCTCCACTTTATTACCGTCCACTTCCAAAAATACCATGCCGTTCCCCTGCATCTCCTGAAGGATAAATCCCTCACCGCCAAAGAATCCGGAGGATACCTTCTTTGTAAATGCCACTTTTGTCTCCACTGCGCTTTCCGCACAGAGAAAAGATCCTTTCTGGCAGTAAAATCCTCTGTATTCCCTTAAGTCCACCGGGACGATCTCCCCGGGTACGGTTGAAGAAAACGCAACCATGGCACCGTCCATCTCCGCCTGGTAACTTGTCATGAAAAAGGATTCCCCGGAAAACATACGGCCCAGACCGCGCATAAAGCCGCCTCTGGCATTGGTGCTCATGCTGATGCCGTCACTCATCCAGCACATACCTCCGGTCTGTGTATAGATACTCTCTCCTCTGTTCAGCAGCACTTCCACTGCCGGCATAACACTGCCCTCCAGCTTATATCTCATAATACATACGCCTCCTTTTTTTTCTTTACTTTCTCAGCCAGTTTCGGCTGTATCTCCGGATAAGTCAGAGCCTCCGGCAGGCTGTCAAAAAAGCCAATCTGTTCAATTTCGCTTTCAATTTTCCCGAAAGAAGTGATCTCAGCATAGAACAGCATTCCGTAAGTCTCCTCCCCCGTGTCATTGACCCGGTTTCGGCCTGTGACAGAATAGACAGACACCGGCTTCAATGTAAATGTCTCTGCGCCTGTCTCCTCCTTAAGCTCCCTTGCCGCAGTCTCTTCAATGGTCTCTCCCGGCTCCCTGTGACCGCCCGGAATCTCATAAGTCCGGCGTTCCCTGTGTTTGACCAGGACCATTTTCTCTCCTGCCACGGCGTAGATCACCGCAAATTTTAAAAGCCGGTCCTCGGCCTCACTGTAAAACTTTACCTCCAGCACAAAATCTTCCCCCTTTCAGCGCCCGGGCTTTTAAACCGCACCGCTTTGCAGCCTCAGACGCATAAGATATTCCGTTTCCCCGGTTTCCGCATCGGTATCTGACTCCCGGAGGACAAAACCGTATTTTTTATAAAAACGGACCGCATTCTCATTCTTTTCATACACTCTGAGCGACAACTCCTCATGGCGCCTGCAGGCTTCCTTCAAAAGCGCTGTGCCGATTCCCTGTCCCTGCTTCTCTATCCGGACAAAAAGTCCCGCAATGAAGCCATTCTGCATGCCGATAAAACCCGCGACCTGCTCCTCAACCACACACACAAGGATTTCCGCCTTCATAAGCTCCTGACTCACATACTCATATTTTTCCTCCCAATAGGAAGAAGAGATAAAGCTGTGTGCCCGGCAGTTGGCCTGCAGCCAGATTTCCATTAACGCCTGTATGTCTTTGGAGATAAACTCCCTGATCACGAATGCCATATCCTTCCACTGCTCCTTTTCCCTATACAGGGGTGTACCCCGCCTTACTTTTTCCGCCTATCGGTCCGCCCGGAAATTTCTGCCCACATAGCGGAAAACTTTTCTTCTGTATTCCCTGTATTCCCTGCCAAACACCTTTTCCAGATATTTTTCTTCCTGCCGGATCTGCAGATGCAGTGTAAGAATGGCAAAGCAGGTAAATGCCAGCAGCGGAATATTGAAAAACATAAGTAAGATGCCTATATACGTCAGATCAAATCCGCAGAACGCAGGATTTCTGCTGACAGAATAGATTCCCTCTGACACCATTTTTGTCCTGCCGTGCTCCGGAATGCCCGCACGCCAGCTGTCGCGCATGGTATATACGGAAAGTGCAAATACCATAACACCTGCTGTGGCAATGATCAGACCCGCGATCCGCACATTTTCAGATGCCTGATTAATTCCCCAAAAGATAGATACCAATTCATAAACAGGTACGCCGATGGTTGCTATTTTCATGATGAACTCTATGTATAGAAGCTCCTCTGCTTTGTCCCCCTTAGCAATCTGGTTCGTCCTGATTCCTTTCTTTTTCTGACCCAGCATTTTGCCGAAATAGATGCCATAAAATACAAGCATGATAACAATGCTGCCTGACTGAAACTTGTCCATTTGTGGTATCTCCTCTGTTATGTTATTGTCCGAATCCACTTTCTGTCCTGTTACGAACATAGCTGAATTCTTTCAATACAGTATACCCTACATGCTCCGGGATTGCAATTGTTAGTTGCTGTCCGCGGCTGCCGGTCATTTCCGGGCTTTTATAACACACAGCCAACCGGCCGGAACAGCGTCCGGCCGGTCTCTTCTTATCGCTACAGCTCCATGAAATCTGAAAGCTCTATCTGACTGGCTGTATTTTTCTCTTCAAATGTGTGCAGCCATGCAAAAATCCTGTTTATGCTGCACTCCAGACCATTTTCCCTGCAGATCTGGTAAAAGACGGACATCAGCTTTTTCCCGCTGGGGCTGTCCACCTCATAGGCATTTCCGTAGTTTTCTATATATTTCCTGCGAAGTCCCGGAAAATGCTGCTCCAGCTTCTCATAAAAATACTGCCTGTCCCCATCCCGCAGGGTGACGCCCATGCCAAAATTCAGGACACCGTACACCTTGGCTCTGACCGCGTAATCCATAACGCCCCTAATGTTTTCTTCTGTGTCATTGATAAAGGGCAGGATCGGGCAAAGCCAGACAACCGTGGGAATCCCCTCGTCCCGAAGGATATCCAGCACCTCTGCCCGCCGTTTTGTGGTGCACACATTAGGCTCCAGAATACGGCACAGCTCCTCATCTGCTGTAGTCAGCGTCATCTGCACCACGCATTTTGTCTTCTCATTGATCTTCTTCAGCAGATCCAAATCCCGCAGCACCAGATCAGATTTCGTCTGCAGCACTGCGCCGAACCCGTAGTGTTCGATCAGTTCCAGGCACTTTCTGGTCAGGCAGAGTTCTTTTTCCAGCGGCAGATAGGGGTCGGTCATGGCACCTGTGCCGATCATACATTTCTTCCGTCTGCTTCTCAGGGCTGCTTCCAAAAGCTGCGGAGCATTTATTTTCACCTCTATATCCTCAAACGGATGCTTCATTCCATAGCATGTGCTCCTGGAATCGCAGTAAATACAGCCATGGCTGCAGCCGCGGTACAGATTCATGCCGTTCTTGGCAGACAAAATGGATTTTGCATTTACCTTATGCATATCTCCTCCTATGACGCGGCGAACCGGTAACCGGCCTGTTTCAGGCACTCCACGGCCTTTTGGAAATTTTCCTCTTTTGTGAGGATATAGTCTGTATTGAAAGTGGAAACTGCGAAGATACCTATATGATTCTCCGCCAGAACAGCGGAAATTGCGGACAGGATGCCTATGAGGGAAAAATCAAGAACCCCCTGGATCCGAAACGCCCTCCAGCCGTCATCGCGATCCAGTGCGTCTTTTGGCACATGTTTCGCAGCACATACAAGTGAAAGCTCTTCGTCTGTCCTGCCGATAAAACAAAAGCCGTCTTTCAGCAGATCCGGCGAAAATTCCTTTATTTTACAGACGGAAAAATCCTGGTCAATGATTTTAAGCTCCATTTCTATTGTCCTCCTGCTTTTAAGCTGCGCTCCAATAATTCCGCGTCCTGGCAATGCCCACTGCGCCGGTAACGTCTATTTTGTCCGCATCAAATAGAATATTTGCTTCTGTGCTGTCCGGCTGAATTCCCTTTCCTTTTCTGAACGGATGCGCCAGTATGCAGTGTTCCACCTTTGCAGTATAAGTTTTGTCAAAACCCTGTTCCGTCAGATATCTTACGGCCATTGCCGCCCCGGCCTTAGCATGGCAGACCTTTTTATTTTTAAACTGCGCTTTCCTGCCAATATCGTGCAGGAGACAGGCACATATCAAAACATCGTAATCCACGTCTTTTTCATGATCCGCAATATCCAGCGCGGTATACAGGACCCGGTAAATATGCTCCATATCGTGGGCACTGTCCTGCATACAGGATTTCATATAAGCTTCAAGCTGTTCATATGTCTTTTTCGTCATCTCTGTTTCCATTCCCCTTCCCTGCGCATGCCAAGGCGCTCCATCAGCCTCCAGGATGCCGTATTTTCCGGGTCACACATGGCTGTCACCCGCCTGACATCCCATTCCCTGAAGATTTCCAATAAGCGTTCCATTCTTTTTGCAGACCGCCCAAAAGCTTTTATCCTCCGCTCTTCTGACTGCCTCGGCCCTGACCTCCTCCATACTCATGGGGTGATACGGCTCATAACGCACTGCTTCCGCATCCGAAAGATATTCGTACAATGCTGCTTCATCCTCTGCCCGAAACGGCCTTATGATCAATCGTTCTGTCTCTATCTGCATCTATTCTCCTTTTCTTATCCCGCGCTACATTCCGAACATTTTCTTCTTTAACTCAATGCCTGCCAGTTCTGCCAGCCGGATGATTCCCTCCTCCGCCAGCGTCACGGTGGACTCCACATGGATAAAATCCGTCACACTGTAGTCAAATAATATATTTCCCTGGGCCGGAAACTCCTCATCCCCGTCCCAGAACAGATACTGCATGGGGATACAGGAAAACGCATGAACGATATATCCTGCATCGCCCTGCCGTACAGGCTGTCCGCCCATCTTTTCGGCTGCACGCCTGAGCTTTTCTGTTTTCCCTTCAAAGGTCATGGCAAAAGGTTTCAGTATGTTGCTCTCAAAAGCCGGCGCAAAGGGTCCCGCGTTTCTCACGTCTCTGAAGGGCACCCAGCGCTCTTGGAGGCTGACATTCTCTTTGGAATACCAGAACAGATTGTAAATATTCATCTTCGTTCCGTTGCGCAGAGGAATGTCATCCTCCATTGCCCTGATATATCCTTCTTTTCTGTGGATTCCGTACTTTTTTCCGAAATGGACAATGGTCAGATATTCTCCCTCAGCCTTTATTTCCGGCAGCTTTCTCATCAATATCTCCTGGTCCATCTGCAGAAATTTTTCTCTCCAGTCTTCGCAGAGCTTATCATAATTGGACTGCTGTGTCTTCTGCATATTATTTCTCCTTTCTGTCCTGTTTCTCCGGGGCAGACGGCGTATCTGCCGGTTTTCTTTTTCTAATTATAACGGATTTTATGGATGATTACAATCAAATCCCTGTCATCCTATGCCTCACCTATATACCGGAAAAAGGCAGCCGCACCTGTGGTCCCCGTCGGAAAGTCCTGTTGACACTTCCACTTCCCCGGACAGATTTCCGTCCTCGTCTTTTTGTGTGTAGACAAAGGTACTGCTGCCCCGTTCCTGAAGCGCATTGACAGGAATGGTCACTACATCTTCCTTCTGCTCAATCACAATGGTAGCGGAAGCATTACCTCTGATACCTGGTCTCCTTTTGCCGCATAGATTTCTTTTACTCTTCCGCTTACCTTCGCGGTAATCTCTTCCGCCGCGGTATCCTCCTTACTGGTGTTAATCTCTGTATCCAGGTCTTCGATTTCTTCCTGCACACTCTCTATCTGCTGGTAAACTGAAGTCATGTTCACTACTGCCAGTACATCCCCTTTGCTCACCTGATCGCCGCTCTCCACCTTCACTTCATCCACCGTGATGCCAGTACTGTACGTGTGAAAGTTTTGTGAAAAAAGATGAAAAAAGGGCCGATATCGCTATCGGCCCTGAAGTTTTATTATCTCTACTATTTTTTATAGTTTTATTCGGGTATAACTATATTGCTTTTACGGTTACTATTACTACTCCACCATGTTCTTCCATTCTTCATCTGTATGAAGGGTTACCAGTCCGTCATCCTTAATCATCACCCACAGATTTTCTTCCGGACAATAAGCGGACACTTCAAATCCATGGGAGGTGGTCTCGATCTGAACCGGAACAGCACACGGTACTTTCAGGTTCAGTTTGTCCAGATCGTCCGTGTAAGTTCCATGGGTATCACAGTATACATGTTCAAAGTAATACAGTTTCCGCAGTTCCCAGGAGACATATTCTCTGGCGGGAATGCTGTACTCTTCGTCCTTATCCGTGAAGAACACGAAACCCCACAGCTCCGGATAATGGATATTGATGACACCGGTGGGTGACCATACCCAGTTGTTTTCCGGAAGTACATTGCCATTGGCATCGGTACGCTTCCGGTATGTCCCGTCAACCACGTCCACATCCCACTGTACCCTTGAGAAGTTCACCCGGTAGTATTCCCCTGCTTTGGGAGCACGGTTCTCGGCGGCCATCTCGGAGAGGGCCGCAAAGGGCATCACCACTTCCACGGACCAGCACTTATTGTCCGCCACGGGGTTATTCACCTCACCGTACACCTTCACGGCGCTTCTAAGGCCATGGATATCCCAGCCGTTCAGGGGCTTGGCTCCCTCTCTGTACGGCTTCGGAAGGAACAGATCCCATACCGTGTTGAGAACATTCATCTCATACTCAAAATACTTGTGGGTGTCAGAATCCGGGTCGATAAAGATTTCGAAATCATTATCATAGAAAATAACACAGTCTCGCTCAGTCAGATGTCCCCAGATCTCGTCCCCTTCCAGCACAGCGCCGAAATACAGATTTTCGTCATCCCAGAGCATTTTGGCTCTGGTCTTAAAACGGGGTGCCTTCATGTCAGCCCCTTCGATATCTGCAAACAGGTCGGTAAATGGCGCTTTCTTCCAAAAATCTTTTTCCAGATTCCCATCCAGGACAAAAGGTCCCTCGGCTCTGCGGCACTGGTATATCGGCGGCGCAAAATCAATCCGGGGAAGATCCATATTCCATTTTTTCATCGCAAATTCCTCCGCCACCGCAAGTTACTTGCGGCCTGTTCTGTTTCGTTCTTACCGTGGACAAGTCCTCCGGAACCTTTCCGCCTTCATACACGCTGGCATAATCCGAATGGGACCAGTCGATCAGGGAATAATACATACCCAGATGGATACCTCTCTTGCCCATATCCTCCGGTGGTTTCCGCCATCTGCATCAGGCCGTGGTTCACATCCGGAACCCCTTTCCAAATCCTGTGTCTGTTCATTTTTCTGTCTCCGCTTTTAGATATCAAACACACTTCTCAGACGCAGGCCTTCCGGTTTTCCTCTCAGGATTTTCACCCTCTTTTCTCCCGCGTTCATGTCAAAATAATTGTCACTGAGAAGCAGATCTTCGTTGTCATTTAAGATTTCCACGCTCTTTGCATAAGCTGCGGCGTTCACCACGATTTCGTCGCCTTCCACCCGGCAGGTAAGCTTCGAATCCTCATAGCAGAAGTATTTCGGATAGGAGAAGATCACGGTTCCCTCAGATATCACAGTTCCCTTTTCCTCCGCCTCATAGCTTACATACTCATGGAACACATCCAGATCGGGTAATTCCACTTTATCCAGCCATACGCTGCTCAGTGCTTCCACGGTAACCCGGGTCTCTTCCTGCCTTAAGATTTCAGCTTTTTCATTTCTCACTGCCCAGCGTACGGTGACGGTATGGCTTTCCAGCGTCTCGTTGGTCACGTTCAGCCGGATAGATTTTTCAAAATGGAAATGCTGCCGGTTCATGTTCGCTTCCTCTGTCATCCAGCTCTTTTCCTCACAGGAGAGCATCACCGGAGCGAAGAAACGTTTTGCATAATAATGCAGCGCTTTCCATCTTCCGTAGTAATCGATAGAGGACCAGGAAATAACCGGCCAGCAGTCATTTAACTGCCAGTAAACCGCCCCCATACATCTTCCCCTGTTCCGGCGGTAATGCTCCACTCCGTAGCGGATACCGTCAGCCTGCAGAAGCTGGGATGCATAGATGTAATCTGAGAAATTCATGGGATAGCGGTAAGCAGCCTGCATATAGTTGGAAATCTTTCCGTTTGCCCCATAGTTTCTCTGGTGTTTCTCCATCACGTAGGAATATGGATTCAGGTCTTTTTCATCGTCCGTCACACTCTCAAGTGTCTTAAGGGACGGGAATGCCTGGAAACCAAACTCTGACAGATAACGGAAGAAATTGTTTCTGTACTGGGAGAAAGGTTTGTTTCCGTGCCATACTTCCCAGTTATGGACATCTCCCCTGGTTGGGTCGTTGGGGAAATCAAAGGAACCGCCTGAGGACGGGCTGGCCGGCCAGTAGAAGGTCTCCGGATCATATTCTCTCAGTTCTTCGGGAATAATTCTCTCATACATCAGGATATAATCTCTCACCTCGGAGGGCTTGGTCACCCAGCATTTGGAATCCACGAACATTTCCATCTCGTTATTGCCACACCACAGTGCCAGAGAAGCATGGTGGCGGATACGTTTGATGTTGTCAATGAACTCCTGGCGGATATTTGCCTCGAATTCCGGTGTCAGCTCGTAAACAGAGCAGGCAAACATAAAGTCTTCCCATACCAAAAGTCCCAGCTCATCGCACAGGTCGAAGAACCAGTCTTCCGGATAGTAGCCGCCACCCCAGACACGGATGGAATTATAATTCACCAGTTTACAGTCCATAAGCAGCTGGCGGGTACGCTCCATCGTGGTTCGTCCAATCAGATGGTCTTCCGGAATATAGTCAGCACCCATGGCGAAAACAGCTTTTCCGTTCACTTCATGAGCAAAACTCTCGCCCCACTCATCCTTTTCGATTTTCATTCCCATGGTGCGAAGACCGATTCTCTTATTCCAGGTATCCAGCACTTTCCCGTCACAGAGAAGTTCCACTTCCACCTGGTAAAGGGGTTGTTCCCCCAGACCGTTGGGCCACCAGAGCTTCGGATCGTCAATAATCACTGTCTCAGGAGAATCCGTACAGGTCTTCTTTGTTCCATCCGGGGCGGTCACAGTCACCTGATAGGACAATCCATCAGCCTGTGCGTCCATGATCTCCGGTTTTACTTCCAAAAGCAGCGTCACTTTGTTCTCTTCATGGCGCTGGCGGATGTATACGCTGTCCAGACGTGCTTTTTCCACACCCAGCAGATATACCGGGCGGAAAATCCCCGCATCCGGAAGGCAGGCACCCCAGTCCCATCCACTCATGTAATGGGCTTTTCTCAGGTGCATGAAGCCTTCGATGGTATCTTCATTTCCGATGTTTTTGTATTTTTCAAAAGCTTCGGCCATGAATTTGAGGGGGGAATGGAACACTACCCGCAGGGTATTTTCCCCTTCTTTTAACAGTTCTTTTATTTTAAATTCCCATGTGCGGTGCATATTGCAGGGGCTGCCCAGATGTTCTTCGTTAAGATAAACATCCGCTACAGTATCCAGCCCATCAAAGTGCAGTATGATTTCACTGCAGTCACGGTACGCATCGGGGTCAAAGCAGAATACGGTCTCGTACTCATAGTCTTTTTCCATCAATGCTTTGGTCTTATATTCATTATCTTTGAAGTAAGGGTCTTCGATCTTTCCGCTGCGAAGCAGGTCCGTATATACCGTTCCCGGAACACAGGCGTTTGTCCACTCCTGCTCCCCGATACAGCGAAGTCTCCACCCTTCCTGAATATTTTGTCTAATCACAGTCCAGAACTCCTGTCATTTTTTATAACCCGGCCATCTCCCGAAGTTTGTCTGCATACCAGCAGATAATATGAGAAACCTGGTACATTTCAGATTCTCTGCTGACAGTTCTCCAAAGCTGTTTGTAATGATAGAACCACGTTTCCAGTCTTGCAGCCAGATCTTTAAGCCGCTCGGGTTCTGTCTCACCGGCCGCCAGAGCACATCCGATCTCATTGAAAATCTTCATGCCCTCCGATGCAATCATATACGCTTGGATATCCCCGCGGCAGCTGCTGTCCATCGTCACACAGCACCGGGACAGTTTCTGCTGAAGGTTCTCAATCTCCAGGTTCAGCTCTTCTACATGTTCTTTTAACCCTTCTATCTGGGGGAGACACCTGTCCGTAGGTTCTTTGCCGTCCTCTATCATCTCCTGATAGGTGACTGTCTGCCACCAGCTGAAACTAAATTTCGTGGAAAGTTCTCCCACAACGGATACCAGCTCCTCAGAGGTATCCTGATACTCTATCCGGGAAATTCTCCGGTTCATCTCCTGGAACGGGATTTCTTTCTGATTCCAGGAAAATTCAGCACCGTAGATCATCCCGGGAATGCCAAACGCCGGATGGTTAATATGTCCAAAGTCACCCCAGTCCGTATTCAGCATACCAATGGCTCCGTATTTCTCCCCGTAGGAACACATACGGGTAATATTGCAGTAAGCGGATTCCAGAAGATTGATAAACTGGTTCCAGCCTCCCACGCCAGGACACACATACTGCACAGCTCCGGCCTCATGAAGTGCTTTTGCGCCATCCTCTTTCTGGTCAGGAGCATATCCCCAGTTCAGGCAGATCGTCTCTTCGGGAAGTTCCCGGATAAATTCCGGAAATCCGCAGATCACATCGCCCCAGAACATGGGCCTGCTTCCCTGGTCGATCACAAACAGGCACAATTTTTTCACGAAATCAATATACATCCGTTCCAGGCCGATCTCATCGGCAGTCGCTTTCGTGACTCCCTTACCCAGGTCAAAGGTCTCGTCCGCCCCGATATTGAACTTGCGGGAACGAAACAGCGGCATAAATTCCCGAATCATGGACGTTATCAGCTCATAGCTCTCCTCCAGTACCACATTGATGGTATGGTGGGCCATACGGTCATACATCCGAAACGGCTCACTGCCCGGATCCGGCATCTCACACAGATGATTCCAGGTTTTCGTGCGCAGCAGCTTGTAAAGATGTCCGAAACAGGACAGGGACGGTACCAGTTCTATCCCAAGGCCAGCGCAGTAGCTGTCCAGTTCCAGAATATCTTCTGCTGTCAGCGGAGTGTCATCTCTCCACATCTCACTAAGCCCTTCAAACAGATACGTATGTTCAATATAAAGCTGAAGCTGGTTCATCTTATAAAAGCTTAAGGTGTCGGCCAGACGTTTCAGCCACTCTAATCCGGGGACTCTTCCTCTGGTCACGTCATGGTAAAATCCCCGGTTTGGCATCTGGGGTTTGTCATGGATCTCCATATGGGGAATCTGCGCTCCCTGCTGGCGGATCATCTGCCGAAGGGTCTGGATCCCATACAAAAGACCTTTTTCACCCGCTCCGGTAATCCGGATGCCCGCATCGGAAACAGTAAGAGAATAACTTTCATCCTCTGTACCTTCTTTAATCTCAAGAATAATCCCGGCCTTCGCCGAAATCCCCCGCACAACCGGCAGGGTCAGACCGCATGCCGTTTTAATCTCTTCCCGTAAAAGTTTCACATGTGCATAATTGTCCGGTGCCGTAGTTTTATCCAGACAGATTGTGTGCAGAAATGTCAGCCGGAAGGATCCGGTACCCATCACAATTTCCTGCGGTTCAGGTATGATATACATGCTTTTCTTGCTCCTCTCATTGATATGTTTTGTCAATTTAGTCAGAAAAGGCGAAATATGAAACTTCTCCCATATTCCGCCTTTCCCCCTGGTACGATACCGGCTTTTGGTATCAAATCATACAGTATAAATTATTCTGCTGCTTCTTTTGCCTGTTCAGCTGTATCCTGACGCATCTTAACATAAGACTCCAGTCCTAAAGTATCCAGCTGTTTGCAGTACGCATCCCAGTCAGCGTCTACATCTGCCTGTCCTGCAACCCACTCAGCAACTTTCTGTTTAATGTAATCTTCGATAGCGGTCTGGATCTCTGCCATCTCATCAGCCTGATCCAGCGGCATCCAGTATGCCGGCATATCTTCTGTCAGATACGGTTCGTAAGTAGGATCTACGTCCAGTTTTTTCTCATCGTACACAGCCGGGTCTTCAATCAGCTTGAAGCCTAACGGTACGTTCTTCGGCAGAGACTGCGGGAACAGGCTTGCCCAGGAATATTTCTTCTGATCTTCTTCAGATCTTGTAGACATATCGATCTTGTGGTATCCGTCATCCTCTTTGAATACAACGTCATCCAGAGGTCCGTTGATGATCTGGATACTGTTGTCAGCATCGTATACGGTATCCCAGAAACGCAGGATTGCTCCTACATCTTTTGCTTTGTTGGTGATAACCAGCTGGTTTTTCAGAATAGAAACACCAGTGGTATCTCTGTAGTATTCCGGATTGCTGCAGTTCGGGCTTGACAGTACCGGAAGCGGTTTCCAGTCAGGAGTCACACCAGCGTTATACGGCTGGAAGTCACTGCTGGCATAAGTCATGGTTGCACCGAAGGTATTTTTTGCACCTTTGGATTTCCACATACCTTTATCCTGTGTAAATGTCTCAGGATCGATCAGGCCCTGAGCATACAGGCTGTTCAGGTATTTTACACCTTCTTTGAACTGGTCTGTGTTTGCGCCGAATACCGGTTTGCCGTCTTTTACAGTCATACCGTATTTATCACAGGACATACCAAACCATCCCATCAGGTAGTTGATTTTCAGGTTATCCGGGTCAAAGGACAGCGGGATCTCATCGTTCGGATCACCGTTTCCGTTTGCATCTTTCTCTTTGAAAGCTTTCAGTACAGCTTCAAATTCTTCGGTTGTGGCAGGCATTTCCATACCCACGTTCTCCAGCCATTTTGTGTTTACAGAGATCTGGAAGTCAACCATCGGAGCGTCTACTACGTAAGGTACAGCGTAGATATGTCCGTCCGGTGCGGTAACAGTTTCTCTTACACCCGGGATCTCCAGTACTTTCTGGATGTTCGGGCAGTATGCTTCGATGTAGGACTCCAGGGGAACGAAAATCTTCTGGTTTACACCGTATTTCAGGATATCAGATTCGCTCAGACACCATCCGCCGATACAGTCAGCATAGTCACCGGAGCTGAGAGCCAGAGAGAATTTCTCTTTGGCTACTTCGTATGCGTAGTTCTGTACATCAACATCAATACCGGTCTGTTTTTCCAGCTGATCCATCATGTACCAGTCTTTTGACTCAGAGTTATCATCACAGAAAATGCTGAAAGAGAACTCAGTTCCCTCATCCACTATCGGCAGCCCCTCTTTGTTCCAAACGCCGTTAACTTTTCCGTTTTCATCCACTTTGTCATCTGCTGCAGTCTTGAACTCACCTGCTGCTGCACCGTCTTTTTTGCCGCCACAGCCAGCCAGACCGCTTGCTGCGATTACACCACACAGCATGAATGCAATAATCTGTTTTTTCTTCATAATTACTATTCTTCCTTCCTCTCTTTTTATATCCATACCCGCGTCCTTTTAGATGGACGCGGAAATATAATCTGGATTCTCCCTTGCATCAGCCCTTTACAGAACCGATCATAACACCTTTTACGAAATACTTCTGAACAAAAGGATACAGGATCATTACAGGTACACTGGAAACGATAATCAGAGCGTATTTCATAAGTTCTACCAACTCCTGCTGTTCTCTCAGCGCTGCCTGGGCCGCCGCCGAGGTTACCTGCTGCGACAGCGCCGCCTCGTTCTGCACCAGGATACTTCTCAGTACCAGCTGCAGCGGATATTTGCTTTCCGTCTTCATATACAGCAATGCGCTGAAGTAGTTGTTCCAGTGACTGATACCATAATACAGTACCATGATTGCGATGATGGCCTTGGACAGCGGCAAGGCAACCTTGAAGAAGAACTGCGTATGGCCGCAGCCGTCCACCCTCGCTGCCTCGAACAGTTCTTCCGGCAGGCTGCTCTCAAAAAATGTTCTGGCAACAATCATATTGTAGACACTCAGCGCTCCCGGAACAATCAGGGACCACATGGTATCCAGCATATTCATGTTCTTAACTACCAAGTAAGTAGGAATCATACCGCCACTTACGAACATGGTAACCATGTAGAAGTACATAACGAATTTCTTTCCGCCGAACACTCTTCTGGAAAGAGCATATGCGGTGGGGATCGTCACGATCAGGTTGATCATGGTACCTACAATTGTATAAAAAATAGAGTTTACGAAACCGCGCATTACTTTATCATTTCCAAACACTTCCATATAACCCTTGAAGTTGATACCGATAGGAAACAGAGTTACGTCTCCGCCGGCAACCGCGGACGGGTTACTGATAGAAGCGATGATAACGAAATACAGCGGGTATGCTACAATGAGCAGAATTGCAGTCAGCACAGCGAACAGGAAAATGTCAAATGCTTTATCTTTTCGGGACTGTCTGACTTTATTATTAAGCATAACATTTGTTTTAGCCATAATATCTCATCCCTCCTACTAGTATAAGCTGACTCCAGCACCTTTGCTGGCAATCTTGTTCACAATAATCAACATAACTGCATTGATCGCTGAGTTAAACAGACCGATCGCTGATGAGTAGGACGGGTTTGCGTTAACCATACCTACCTGGTAAACATAGGTGGAAATAACTTCTGACACACCTTTGTTCAGTGAGTTCTGCAGCAGGAATACCTTTTCAAATCCGACGGAAAGAATACTTCCGCAGCTCAGAATCAGCAGCACGATGGCTGTAGGCATAATACTTGGCAGGTCAATATGGCGGATAATCTGCAGTTTGGAAGCGCCGTCCATGATGGCTGCTTCATGCAGGTCCGGGCTGACATTTGCCAGTGCCGCAAAATAAATAACTGAGTTCCATCCCATGGTCTGCCAGATACCTGACCACACATAGATATGACGCCAGTAATCCTGGTTCGCCATAAAGTTGACAGCCTCCCCACCGAAGAATTCAATGATTTTGTTAATGAAGCCGGATGTGGGAGATAAAAACAGGGTCAGCATACCGCACATAACCACGACTGAAATAAAGTTCGGCGCATAAGTAACGGTCTGAATAACCTTGGTATAACGTTTATGTTTGAAAGCATTCAGCCCCAGCGCCAGCAGAATCGGGATTGGGAAACCGGCGATCAGCGAGTAAATACTAAGGATGAATGTGTTTCTTAATGTCGATACAAAGTAAGGTGAGTTAAAGAAACGCGTAAAATACTTCAGGCCCACCCACGGACTTCCGGAAAATCCCAGACTGGGTACATAATCACGGAACGCGATCTGTACTCCGTAGAGCGGAACGTAGGAAAAGATAAAGGTTACTACCAGCCCGGGAAGTACAAACATCCACAGCGGGAAGTCTCGTTTGATGACACGGGACAACGGCGGCTTCTTAATCCTCCCTACCTGCTCATTTTTTGCTTTTTTCATAGCATCTTCTCCTTTCTTTTTTATTATGCAACTTTTTATCAAAAAGTTAAACATTCCGTTTTAATAAGTTTTAACAAATTTATTTTTTGTTCTTAACTTATTTACATTGAATTTATAATCTTTTCGCCCTTTTGTCAACATTAACTATCTCACATCATACAATTTCGGCATAATGCCCAAAAACTATGCATGATTTTTTACACATTTCCGAATTTGACATTTGTAATCAATTTGTTCAGTTAACATTATTTAACATTATTGTGTCTTTTTTTCACATGCCTTTAAAGTACGTATCCAGTTCTTCCCTGAAATTTGCAGGTATTTCCTGCACAAAAGGAAATACTTCCATATCAGCCAGCCGCTGAGCCACATATGCCGGGGCTCCGCCGCACTTTTGGGATGATTTGTCAATAGTAAATGTGCCGAAAAATGAGCAAAAAATCTAATATATTGAGCAAAAAAATTATGCTGAAGAATAAAAAAGGCAGACTGAAATCTGCACGAAATACGCTTAATTTACAAATACAAAAGTATCCCAACCACAAGATATTGTGGTTGGGATAAAAAAATCCCGCAAACTTCCAGGTAGTGTTTTCCCTCTGCGGTCAGGGAAGCGGCGCTGTGTTCCCTGCCATTCCTGTCCACTGCAGAGAATTCCGGCAGGGCCACTGCACGAACCATTCCCATTTTTACTGCTGCCCCCGTGGATTCTCATCCCGGGAGGCAGCAGCTGTTTATTTATAAATCAATTTGTACGTTTTAATCTCATAAGGTCTCACGTCGATGTCAAATCCGCCGTCAGCGAAGGTAAGTGTTCTCTCCTCTTCTTCCATCAGGTTACATTCCACCACGCCGCTGATATCCTCCCGGTTTACGGTTACACGGGCTTTGGTGCGGGCATTTTCATCCTCATAGATTCGCAGAATCATTCCGCTTGCATCCTCTGCCTGTTTTACAGTTTCCAGGATCAGATTCCGCTTGTCCACGGATACCATGCTGTAGGATTCCTGTGCCGCCTTTCCGGCTTTGGCATATGCGGGAACATTCAGCTGATAAGCCTCCTGGATGGTGCCTCCCTCCCGGAAGCCTTCCCCATGGGGATACAGGGAGTAGGTCATGATATGCTCTTCCTGATCCGTGGTCTCATTGGGTGAGATTCCGGATTTTAACAGGGTCAGGCCCAGGCAGCCGTCCTTTGCAGAGTGGCCGTATTTGCAGTCATTCATGATACTTACGCCGTAATGTCCTTCGGAGAAATCCATCCACTTCTGGCCGCAGCTTTCAAATCTTGCTTCGTCCCAGCTGGTGTTGGTATGGATTTTTCTGGTCACATTTCCGAACTGGATATCAAAGGCCGCTTCATCGGAATGCACATCCATCGGGAAATGAACTTTCAGCAGGTGCTGGCTTTCCTTCCAGTCGATCTTTGTCTCGAAATCAATTCTCCGGCTGTCCGCATAGAAGCAAATAGTCTGGAAGATTTTGGAATTGCTCACACTTCTGGTGATCTGAAGCGCTGCCCGTACCGGTCCGTTTTCCACCCAGCGCATATCATCCACACCGGTCACATCCCAGGATTTCTCTGTGTAGTACATATCGATATCCCAGTTATCATAGTTCATGGGTTTGTCTTCGTACATCCGGATCAGGTTACCCTTCTGGCCTTCCCGGATAATTTCCCGGTCAAACTCTTTATCATATATGGAAGTAAATAATCCGTTTTCATCCAGTTCAGCATGATAGAACGGAGTATCCACACCATGTTCGGTAATTGTAATAGGAGATTTTTTCTCGCCGTCTGTCATTTCAGAAACCCTGCTGAATACTTTCCAGCCCTTGGACGGGATGCCTTCCAGATATACCACACTGCCGTCTTGGGTCTTCTGTATCGGATATACTTTACCGTCCCCGCTTACCAGAGCATCGGCACAGATATCCTCATCCAGCTTCACCACGCCGTTTCTTTCAAATCCCAGGGTATTGAACACGGTCACAGCGTCATCCGCGGGAGCCAGAAGGCTCAGTCGCTCGTCGATCAGTCTCTTCGCCTTTTCTTCAATCTGTGCGTATTCTTCTCTGGTTACCTCATAAACCTCCTTAATGGAAGTACCCGGAAGGATATCGTGGAACTGGTTTCTCATGGTAAGCTTCCACATCCATGCCAGGTCATCGGAAGGATATTGGCCGGTGAGCACGCTTAAGAGCTCCAGATCCATCATCATGAATTCGCTCTTTCTGTTGGAGCGTTTATTTCTGCCCATGGAGGTGTAGGTACCCCTGTGGTATTCGAAATACAGCTCGCCTTCCCATTTTGCCAGACGGTTGTTGTCCTTCACCCGCTCTTCCAGCTCTTCGAAATAAGTTCTGGAGAATTCCTGACGAACCTTCGGAATACCCTTGATCCCTTTTTCCATACGCATGGAGGTCTCCAGCATATCTCTGGTCGGGCCGCCGCCTCCGTCTCCGTAGCCGTAGCTGATCAGGATATCGTTGTTGATATTCTTATCCAGATATCTCTCCCAGCCGCCCATGATGGCATCGGGATGCAGCATACCGTTGTAGGTGGTGAAGAAGTTTTTCACATCCTGCCCCACGCCCAGGGTGGTAACCATATGGGTGAGGATTTCCGTTCCGTCGATTCCTCTCCACATAAAGGTATCGTGAGGGATTTTATTGATCTGGTTCCATGCCAGCTTCGTGGTCATAAAATAATCAATGCCGCTGCGCTTCATAATCTGAGGAAGGGCTGCGGAATATCCAAATACATCCGGAAGCCAGAGAATCCGGTTATCCACGCCGAACTCTTCTTTAAAGAACCGTTTTCCATGCAGGAACTGACGGACCAGGGACTCTCCTGAGGTCAGGTTGCAGTCAGCTTCCACCCACATACCGCCTTCGGGCTCCCATCTGCCTTGTGCCACCCGCTCTTTTACTTTCGCATAGAGCTTCGGATAGCGTTCTTTCAAAAATTCATACAGCTGGGGCTGGCTGGACATGAACTTATAATTAGGATATTCGTCCATCAGCTTCAGCACGGTGGCAAAGCTTCTGCCGGTCTTTTCCCTCACCTGCTCCACAGTCCACATCCACGCCACGTCGATATGGGTATGTCCGATACAGGTGGCAATGATATCCTGAAAACCGATGAGGTCTTCATACAAAGCCTTCTGAAGATAAGCGGATGCCTCCGAAAGAGAAGCATAGAATTCCGGTGAATACGGATTTCTCAGATCCAGACGGTTGACGCAGGCATTTAAAACCTCCGTAATCTCCATCTTCAGTGTCTCATCCTTCATTCTGGAGAAGGAACGCATGGGAACAGCCAGGTCATAATACAGGCTCTCGATCTGATGATCAATCTGCAAAATCTCCGGAATCAGACGGAACTCACTGTGTAAGGTTCCCGTGTAAGCCTGCAGGCCAAACTGGTAAGTTCTTCCCGCTTCCGCCTCTCTGGTCAGTAACACCCGGCGGTGGTTCATATCCAGCCCCTGCACCGGCTCTCCGTCCAAAAACAGCAGGAACTGGGGATTTCTCGCGTCATCCCACTCGTCAATCTGGGTCTTAACCTCCAGCCAGACTTCTTTTCCACTTAAATTTTCCGGAATGGTATATTCTGCCTTAAACCAGTAGTGGCGGTCTTTTCCGTACCAGTGCATGGTCAGGCTGTCAAAGTCCTCCCAGGGCTGCTCTGCTTTCTCCGCATCCTCCGAAAAAATGAAAGTTCCCTCTTTATATAAAAGGTGCTGAATGGTCTCCCGGGATACCACGGACAAGCTCTTTAACTCTCTGCAGATTACCCCGACCCTGTGGTCTAAATATCTCATGTATGCCTCCTTTTGCCGGTTCTTTCCAGGCCGCCATTTGATGCAGAATCCTACCGGCTGTTATCTATTTTGTATATTAACAAAAGTTAATATGCTTTGCAACATTTTTTGTGGATTGCACCAGTTTTTAACTATATTTACAATATCGTGTAAACGCCGGTACAATATTCCAGACACCATTGCAACATTTTTTAACATCATTTCCTTGCATATTCGACCATTATCTGATAGAATAATTTCAATTAATAGATTACGAGGTTACATACTATGAAGAGACCTACTATGCAAATGATCGCAGACGCATTAGGGGTATCCCGCATTACGGTCTGGAAAGTGTTAAATAACAGGCCCGGCGTTTCCCCGCTTCTTCGCAACCAGATTATGGAAAAGGCCATTCAGTTGGGGTATCCCGCTCCCGAGATTATTTCACGCGCATCTGTAACGCCAGCATCTGTCAAAGCCGCCGATGATCCGTATACAATTTCCGTTGTGGTTTCCCGTCCTGACTCCTCTTCTTTCTGGATTAACATCATTCACGAGATTGCCAAAGAAGCCAGCAAAAAAAACTATTCTTTGCTTTACACCTATGTCCCCTGTGATATTCCCGACAATTATGTACTGCCCCCGAATCTGACCTCCGGTTCGATTCATGGAATGGTGGTTCTGAATGTCTACGACCCGAAGCTCTATGCCATGCTGAACAGCCTCTCGGTTCCCAAGGTATTTCTGGACTGTGTAGGTGATTTCCCGTTGGATTCCGTGAACGGGGATCTGGTTCTTCTGGAAGGAGAACGGGTGGTAGAGAAAATTACGGACACGCTCATCGCCAACCATAACGAGAGCATCGGATTTATCGGCGATATCCGTTACGCCCTGACCAACCAGCTGCGTTACGAGGGTTACCGCAAATCCATGGAAAAGCACGGACTTCCCATCGAGGAAAAATACTGCCTGACCTCCACCATAGGGATTCAGACCTATACGGCTGAGATCAGCGATTACCTGGATTCCCTGGATAAGCTGCCGGACGCTTTTGTGTGTGTCAGCGACTTTGTGGCGAACTGCGTTTACCAGTACCTGGCAGCCCACGATTATGCGATTCCGGAAGACATCTCCTTATCCGGATACGATAACATTCAGGAATATGTGGATCTGACCGAATGGCTGACCACTGTGGATATCAGCACCGTCCAGGTGGGAAAACGGTTATTCCATCAGCTGGATTACCGTATCATGCATCCGGATACCAATTACGAGACTATATATCTGAATCCGGGCATTGTTTACCGCAAATCCACCGGAGAATCATAGACATATGAAAAATACCCATGGGAGAGCAGTTTTATAAACCGCTCTCCCATGGGTATTTTTTATATTTTCTTATTTTTCGGATTCCATATCCATTTCACTTTCATCCGTTTCTTTTTTCAGGCAGAAAACCCTGGCAATAGGTGTCCCTGCATCTGCCTTTTGATGAACCGTCACTTCATAGCCGTTTTCTTTTCTTGCAAATTCCAGTTTCTCGCCGTTTTCCAGCAGATAAACCGCATTCGCATCTCCTGTGTAAGGAATCCATACCTTTTCAGATACCAATGCATTTTCCTCCGTAAAAGTCTCTATCGCATAAACCGTCTCTCCTTTACGGGTAAATGCAATGTTTCCTTCTTTATAGGGCGGGCATACCCGGGTGCCGTAGATCGCTTCCCCGTAGGTTTTCAGCCATTCACCGAAGCCTCTTAAGTTGTCCATGGCATCCACCGGAATCCGTCCGTCGGGCTGGGGACTTACGTTCAGCGCCATGTTTCCGCCTTTTGCCACAATGCCTACGAAGGTATTGACCAGTTCACGGGGTGTCTTGTATTTGTCCGCATATTCATAGGTGAAATCCACACCCAGGCACAGGCAGCTCTCCCACGGTACTCCCAGAGGTTCTTCCGGAACGCACATCTCCGGTGTCACATAGTTCTCATATTTTCCGCCGATGGTACGGTCTACAGAAAGTACCCAGGGCTGGATTTTGCGGGCTTCGTCCACGATCTCTCCCAGACGGATGTCCTGTCCGCTTCTTTCACATACCCATCCTGCGTCGAACCACAGAATGTCTATTTTTCCGTAATTTTCACACAGCTCCAGAACCTGGTTTTTGGTGAACTGAACGAATTTTTCCCAGCGTTCCGGTTCTTCTTTGGGATCGTACATCGGGCCTCTGGTGCTGGGGCTGGGATCTTCGATCTCCGGAGTGCGGTAGTACGGGGTGTGCCAGTCTGCCTTGGAGAAGTACGCTCCGATTCCCAGGCCTTCCTTGCGGAAAGCGTCAAACATGCTCTTTACAATATCCGCATGTTCATTTACATGGAACGGGCAGTCCGGGGCAGTTACCTTATAATCGGTATACTGGGAATCCCACAGGCAGAATCCGTCGTGGTGCTTGGTGGTGAGAAGCAGATATTTGAACCCGCAGTCCTTTGCCATCCGCGCCCACTCTTCCGGCTGAAAACGGATGGGATTAAAAGATTTATTTAGATTGTAGTACTGTTCTTTGAATTTCTTTGCATCGTCTGTCCAGTTGATCTGGTGGCGGGACCATTCCTCGTCCACGTCGCTGAGCGCCCAGGAGGCCACGATACCCGGCTGACAGTAAAGTCCCCAGTGCATCATCAATGCCAGTTTCTGATCCTGGAACCACTCCAGCTGTTCCTGCACAGCCTTTTCTTCCGGCTGAACGTATGTGTCCGCAGCGCTGTAATTGTGTACGCCGTTCTGGACTACATCCTCTTTTTCTTCAAATTCTGTACCCATGTTTTGTCTCCTTTATTTCATGCAATAAAAATAGTTGTAACTATCCGCCTTTACCGGAAATACATACCGGAAAAGATATACCGAATAGTTACAACTGATTATAAGTAGATTGGTATGGAAAATCAACTGTTAATTAACAAGTTTTCTATTTTTAACCTTTTGTTAATCGAGGATTGAAAACACCTGTCTCAGATGAGAACAATCTGATCCTCCCAAACCATGTTTCCCATAAGCTCCATGGTCAATTTTACATTTCCCGGTTCCGCACAATAATTCATCCCAGCATCCCAGACTTTCAGCGCCTCAGCCTTCAAAACCAGCTCGGCCTCCTTCTCCTCACCAGCCTGCAAAGATACCCGAGTAAATGCTTTCAGTTCCCTGACTCTGCGGACCGTGGAAGACTCCAGATCCCGGATATACAGAAGAACCGGCGCCTCCCCGGCTGTACTTCCGGTATTTTTCACCCGAACCCGTACCTTCACCGCAGCCTCACCTCTGTCCATGGTGTTTAACTTCTCAGCAGAGATACTATTCCCGGAAACCTCTGCCCCGGTCAGGGCAAATTCCGTATAACTCAGGCCGTAGCCGAAGGGGTATAACACCCCTTTCTCAAGATCATAATAATTTCCCGCCTGATAGGAGGACTTGTGGTTATAATATACCGGCAGCTGTCCTGCGCTTCGGGGCAGGGATGCGGGCAGAAGCCCGGAGGGATTGGCCAGGCCGAACAGCACTTCGGCAATGGCCCTTCCGCCTGCCGGGCCGGGATAGAAGCACTGCAGCAGCGCTTTGGCTTTTTCCTTCTCCCGGTTCAAAATCATGGGACGGCCGCTGACCACCACTATGATTACCGGCTTTCCGGTACGGTACACAGCCTCCGCCAAAGCCCGCTGAGCCGGGGAAATTTCCAGGCTGGCACAGTCTATACCCTCTCCGCAGTCCATGGATACCTCTCCGTCAGTCCGGGCTGCTCCATTGACATCAAAGGACACGCCGTCGAATCTGCTGGAGCTTCCTCCGACTGTCAGAACCACCACATCACTGTCCATAGCAAGCGCCACCGCTTCTTCCATTTCCTCTTTGGTTCCCCCGAGGATCCCGCAGCCCCGGCTGTAACGGATGTCTGATGCGAGTCCTTTTTCCTCTGCCAGGCCTTTCATCCCTTTTACCAGTGTGATGCCTTCCTCTTCCAGAAGGGAGGGGGAATAATCACCCAGCATATCATAGATCTGGTTTGCGTGAGGGCCGATCACCCCGATCTTCTCTGTTCCCTTAAGCGGCAGGATATCCCCTTCATTTTTCAGAAGTACAACAGACTTTTTGGCCAGTTCCAGGGATTCCGGATAGGTCTGGATGGTGTAGGAAGCTGGCTCCTTTTCTTTCAGATAAGGAGCATCGAACACTCCTGACATATATTTTTCCGTCAGCACAGCCAGCACCGCCCGGTCGATATCAGCCTCCGTCACATAACCTTTTCCCACTGCTTCTACCAGACAGCTGAACCCTTCATCCCAGAGGCTCACGTCCACGCCGGAACTTAAGGCCAGCGCTCCGGCCTTCGTCTTGTCCCCGGTAAGGTTGGTGAGATTGTCCACCGCGATTCCGTCCGCCATGACGAATCCCTCAAACCCCATCTCATCTCTTAAGATGTCTTTCAGAAGATGGGCATTGGCATGGCAGAATACTCCGTCAATCTCATTGTAGGCAGCCATCACGCCGCCCACGCCTTCGTCACAGCAGGCCTGCATGGGCGGCAGATGGATTTCCCTCAGTTCCCGCTCACCGATTCTGGCGGCGCTGGCGTTGGTTCCTCCGGTCGTCTCGCCCTGCGCGGCGAAATGCTTGGCCACCACCGTGACGCCTTCCTGCTGAAATCCCCTCACTGCAGCGGCAGCCATCTCAGCGCAAAGATACGGATCCTCCCCATAGCACTCCTCACTTCTTCCCCATCTGGGATCCCGCAGCACGTCCAGCATGGAAACCAGAGCCAGATGGACGCCCATGCTCTTTAACTGCCTTGCGCAGACACGGCAGGCCTGCTCGTAAAGTTCCGGGTCGAAGGAAGCTCCCGCTGACAGATTGACCGGCAGCAGGTATCCGCCCAGAGCCTGATGTCCGTGGGGACATTCCGTGCTCATCAGCATGGGGATGTGCAGCCGGGAATGCTCCATCACGTATTTCTGCGCCTCATTGTACGCCTGAACCGCATGAATCCCAAACAATCCGTTCTCATAGGTGCGCTCTGACCAGGGATCCGCCCGGTACAGCCCGTATAAAACGCCGATTCCGGAATAACGCTCTGCCTCCAGACAGAATTCTTCTGAAAGTGTGATCTTATCTTCCTCCCTTTCATAACACCGGAAACCGTAAAGTCTCTGATTCAACTGCCCTACCTTTTCCTTCAAGGTCATTTTTTCCAGCAGCTCTTTCGCCTTTTGGCGGGCCTGGATTCTGGCCTGCGTCCTGGCCTGGATTCTATGTTCTTCTTCCTTATGTCTCTTCACATCATTTCCTGTCATCCGTTTCAAATCCTCCATTGACTGAGATATGGCAACTGTCAATTACAGCATGTTTTTTAGTGTAACACATCGATAAATAAAATTCCATACCAAAAAAATTCCGCTTTGCAGGATTTTTTTGCAGAATTTTTGCAGGAATACATGGCCTTCCCGGACAGGTGTCATGCGGTTCCCGTACGGTATCTGCCCCCTTTTCCCTCACCTTTGCGTGCCGTGATACGCAGCTCCGGTTCGGCAGTTTCTAAGGTGAGAGGACAGCAGTTCTGGAATGCCGGACAGCACTGCAGGGGAATCGAGTTCGCTGTATTTCCTGAACACCTCAGGAGTTCCGCTGTGCGGATTCGGAAAAATAATCCTCCGCCAGTATAGCATACCCTGCCGCATCACAGCGGCCCTGGTTATTCCAGTCTGCCTGTCTCCTGGTGCCCTCGTATTTCATCCCGCATTTTTTCATCACTTTACCGGAGTTGACATTGCGGGGGTCGTGGCGGGTTTCCACGCGATTTACCTGCACATCCTCCATGAAAAAGCGGATCACTTCTTTCAGGGCCTCTGAGGTCACGCCCCGGTGCCACCATTTCCGGCCGATGCAGTAACCGATGTGGACCATTTCTATGGAATCATCTTTTGATACGACAGCGATCGAGCCTATGGGTTCCTCTCCGTTTTCTTTCAGCGTGATCGCCCACTGGTAGAAATCCTTCTCCCCATAGTGGAAGATCCATTCCTCCAGGACTTCCCCGGATACCTCCGGGCTTTTGTGGGCAGGCCACGTGAGATAGGCTGTCACCTGCTCATCCTTTGCCCAGTTATGAAACATCGCCTCTGCGTCGTGCATGGTAAAACGGCGCAGCACCAGCCTTTCTGTCTCCAGTTCCACTGTTCCTCTGTGCTGCATATCCTGTTCTCCTTTCTTGTCAAAACAATTCGTCCAGCAATATATAGTATCGAATCTTCTCCCAGTCCGGGGCCATTCCCAGTTCCTCAAAAAGCAGATTGCTGTCCCCGCTCTTCCCAGGTCTATAAAACCACTGATGGTGTTATCCTCTGCAAAAATATTCGGCAGACAGTAGTCCCCGTGAGAGAACACCGTCTCTTCTTCCGGCCTGTGTTCCTTCAGCCACAGAAGAAGTTCCTCAGGATTTTCAAATTCCTCCCTCCCATAGGTGTCCGGCTCATGGTCAAACTGCAGACCTTCCGACACACGCAGGGATGCCTGTTCCAGTTTGTAATCCAGATGCCGCTTAGACGGGCAGCCGCTTATGTCCACTGTCCACAGCATTTTCAGCCCTTCTGCCAGAAGATGCACCAGAAGCCTTGGACTGCTGAGATACGCCTCATCGCAGAGCATTTTCCCCCTGGCTCTTGTCATCAGAAGGTATCTCATATCACCGCTTTTCTCCGCACAGATGATTTCCGGAACAGGGAGTCGGCCCTGCAGCCATCTGAGCATTTCGTGTTCACTGCGGGACTCGTTTTTCTCCCGCTCTGCTTTTAATACCATATCAGAAAAGCAGAATATTTCCGAACCGAACCTGCCTATGGTATCTTTCCTGTATTCCCGGTGTTCCGTATATTTTCTTATACACTCCGGAAGTGTTCTTTTCATATCAGCCTCTCATTTCTGTGTCAAAGTGCATTTAAAAAGCGCTTTCGGCAGACATCGGCGTGCAGACTGCCGGAATGGCGTTTCAAAGACACTTAAATCAAATCTGTTTTTTCATAAAGATCAAATCTTTATCTGTCTCAAAACCGTTTTTTTCGTAAAAATGTTCGGTCGCATTTCCACGCAGGGTCATGAGCTGAACATTCTCAATGTTTCTTTTACGGAGCCGCCGCTCAAATTCCCGGTAAATTTCAGAGCCGATACCGTTTCCGCGGCTGGTATTTCTTACACAGAATTCTTTTATCTCAAACAACACACCGTCATAAAACTGCTCGGCAAACCCAAGCACCATACCACATAACACGTCCTCCTTATATGCGCAGATCCCGTAAAAGGTTTCCGCTTCTGCCATCTGCCGAAGCCTGGTTCCCGCAGTCTCCGGGGTCCAGGCATCGTTCCAGGGCGGCGCATTAAAGGTCTCCACATACATGGCTGCAAGGGATGCCAAATCCTCTTTCTCAATCTCTTTATATGTAAGCATTTATCTGTCCTCCTTTTTCATGGGCATTCTTCAGGGATCAGTCAAACTGTGTCTTCCAATGCTCTGCCCCGGCTGCCTCAAAGCACATGGCAATCTGTTCCTTTGTATTTTTATCCTCCGCAAGAGGCGGCAGCTCATCCATGGAAAAGTAGCCGCTGTCCACCGTTTCCAGATTCTTTTCAAAATGTCCGCCGATCACGGTGCAGAGTATGATGACTTTGCAGATTTTATATGCGTACCGGGGCTGGTTGTGTTTTTCCCTGTCCTGGATGGCAATGACCAGATCCGCTGTCACGTCCAGGCCGGCCTCCTCCTTCACCTCTTTGATGGTATTCTCCTTCACAGACAGATCTACATCCACCCATCCGCCGGGCATGGACCACCTGCCGTCATTTTCCTGTACCAGAAGGATCTTGTCCCCCTCAATTATGGCTGCCCTGCAGTCCATCTTTGGCGTCTGGTAACCCACCTCACAGCAGAACAAATCTTTTGCTTTCTCAAATGGCATATCTGCCTGCCGGCTGATCATCTCCGCTGAAATTTCCCGGATTCGTTCAAAACGCTCTATATCGTATTTATCTTTACAGTAATATAAGGCACTCTGGGCAAGACTCTGCAGCTCCACTGCCCAGTCCAGCCAGTCTTGTTTTTTGTCTTTCATATGTATTGATCGCAGGTGGGCCGCTTATGCCCGCCTGCTGCTCCTTTCGTAATTCTGTCTGCTTTTTTCTATTATAGCAGAAAGGAAGAGATAAAAACAGCCGCAGGGCAGAAAAACGGCACCGGTTTTTCGCCGGTGCCTGTTGTCATCTGTTTTACTCTCTGTGAGTCCCGCGTATCACTGTGATTCCTCTGGTTTCCAGCATACTGCAGATCTCAGCAATTCTGCTGCACTCCTGTCCACTGTCATCAAGTCTGCATACGCCCACATGCATTCTCAGAATATTTTCCTCTGAGAGCCTGTCTATTTTTTCCCGGATCCCTGCATCTTCCTCCGGCTCTTCCAGATTATCTTCCCTGCATCCATTGCACGTCATAAATGCCGCCAGTTCTGTATCCGCCGCATATTCTTTGAAAAAATCTTTACGATGATTAAATGCCTTCAGGCATCCGGCACCTGTACAGACATTATTGGCATGGATACAGGTCAAAATTCCTATCTTCTCCATATCTTTCCCTTACCGCCTATCTAAATAAAATGTGCATCTGCCCCCTGCTGTCCTCCACAACCTCACTCTCCACCTGGTAAATCTCTTTTATCAGTTTCCTGGTCAGCACCTCTCTGGGTGTTCCCTCTGCCGCGATTTTTCCATCTTTCAGGACATAGATCCTGTCACAGAACATGGCTGCGATGTTCAGATCATGGATTGCGGAGATCACCGTCACATTCAGATTTTTCACAATTTTTAAAAGCTGAAGCTGATGGGTAATATCCAGATGGTTGGTGGGCTCATCCAGCACCAGGCAGGGCGTCTGCTGGGCCAGCGCTCTGGCAAGGATCACTCTCTGCTGTTCCCCGCCTGAGAGAGTGGAAAAGCTTCTGTCTGCAAAACGTTCCATTCCCACCGTGCGCAGCGCATTCTCCACAATAGCATAATCCCGGGCATTATCCCGTTCTATCGCCTTTTTATGGGGAGAACGTCCCATGAGAACTACCTCCCGGACAGAAAAGTCAAAGTTATAATAATTATGCTGGGCGACTACTGCCATTTTCTTTGCCGAGCTTCTGTAGCTCATATCCTGAAGCGGACTGCCGTCCAGCATAACACAGCCGTCATTTGGTTTTAAGATTCGGTAAATACATTTCAAAAGCGTGGACTTACCGCCTCCGTTCGGGCCGATTAATCCTACAAACTCTTTATCCTCTGCTCCAATGGACACGCCTTTTAAGATTTCTTCTGTGCCATAGGACAAACGGATATTATCAACGGATACCTTCATGATTTTCCACCTCCAAATCCATAGGAACGCTTCATCATCAGATAGATAAAGCACGGTGCGCCAATCATGGATACCAGGATTCCTATGGGCAGCTCCGCATTTTTCAGCAGCACTCTGCACAGCACATCCGCCCAGATCAGGAAAATGCCGCCCACCAAAGCGCACAGGGGAATCAGACGTTTATGGTCTGTACCGAAAATCATGCGGACCGCATGGGGGATGATCAGTCCCACAAAACCAATGGTTCCCGAAGCATACACCGCAAACCCCACCATAAGGGAAGCCATGACCATGTATCTGTTTCTGACTCTCCGTAAATCCGTCCCCAGGGTGATGGAGACTTCATCTCCCAAAAGCATCAGATTCAAATTCCTGAACTGGGACCAGAAAATCAAGGTGCCTAATATCATAACAGGAAGCGTAACTGTCACCTTGCTCCAGTTTGCATTTGACAGACTGCCCATGGTCCAGAATAAAATCTCTGTATTTGCGTTTGTGTTGTTTTCCAAATAAATCGCAAAATTTGAAAAGGCGGCGCATACCGCGCTCACAGCCATTCCGGCCAGAATCAGCTTTCCCGCATTGGAGGGTCCTCCTGTACCCGCAATAAATAAAACAGCAAATGACGTGACCATTGCTCCTAAAAATGCCATGACTCCCACGGAATTTGCCCCGAACACATATCCGACACCAAACAGGACCGCAAGTGTCGCTCCCAGAGATGCACCCGATGAAATACCCAGGACGTAGGGGTCCGCAAGCGGATTTTTCACAAGTGCCTGCATGACAACACCGCAGACCGAAAGCCCGATTCCCACTGCCAAAGCAACGACTACCCTTGGAAAACGGATGACCCAGACCACATCATGCACAGCACCGCTTGAAAATGCAGAAAACCTGTCAATATGAAAAAGCTCATACAACACCACACTGTACACTTCCCTGACGGAAATATCCGCATTTCCAAATGTAATAGAGGCCAAAACTGAAAATATTAAAAGAAAAAGCAGTCCTGCCAAAATGAAAATGTATACTTGAAAGGGAAGCTTTTTCTGCTTCCCCTGCTTTGTTCCTGCCATCGCCTGTTATCCCTCTTATTCTTCCAACCCCAGCTCAATGTCCGGATAAAGTACTTCTGCAAATGTGACAATACCATCCTTGGTACGTGTTGCGCTTGCATACATTTCACTCAGCATAATAGGGATCACCCTGCCGTTTTTCACTGCATCCAGGCTTGCATAGGCCTCATCTTTCAGGATCTTATCAAGATTCTCCTGTTTTACCTGTTCCGGGTCATCACCGGAATACGGCATATATACTACAAAAATCACATCCGGATCAGCAGAAACAATATCTTCCCTGCCGACACTGGAGGCATCCGGGTTAACCAGTTCACCGCCCAGCTTTGTCACCATATCACCGCCTAGGCTTCCTGCCCCGTAATTGGTGATAGGGTCCATAAATTCTACGATCATGGCTGTCGGACGCTCCGTTATATCGGCTGTCTTTCTCTCTACCTTGGAAATTGTATCTTTCATGTCACTGACAATCGCTTCTGCTTTGTCCTGTACGTCGAAGATTTTACCCATATTTAAGATATCGGTATATTCATTCTCCAGTGTTCTTTTATACGATTCTCCGTCTTTCTTGGAACGTGTGTTGGTATTTATATAGATATTGACACCTTTATCAACCCAACCTTTTGCGTCTCCCAGTGTGGTCTCACCAAAATAGGAACCCCATGAAAAAATCATATCTGGTTCCAGCATAGTCACAGTCTCCAGGGACGGCGCAAACTCATCCAGATAATTTGTCTTTGAAAATGCAGCCTTCTGCTCATCCGGCACCTCATTATCCAGGCCGGCAGTACCAACAAGCCTGTCCTCCAGCCCCAGTGCCAGCATGGTCTCCACACTTCCCTGGTATACGGCAAGAGCTTTCTCCGGTGCTTTTTCATAGGTAGTCTGCAGCTCAGAACCGTCTGTGCCGTATGTAGTGATCGTCAGCGGATACTCGGTCTTCTTAGCAGATGTCTCCTCTGTATTTGTGTCATCTGCATCTGTTTCTCCTGTCTTGTCCTTGTCTGTACCATCTGCAGCAGCCTGACTCCTATCTGTCTCATCTACGGCTACCCGGTTCTCTTCCTTGATGCTTGACGCATCCTTTCGCTCGGAATCTCCGCTGTTATTTCCATCTGAGCCGCAAGCCGCTGTCCCCAGCATCATTCCTGCTGCCAGCAAAACTGCCAGCATTTTCTTTGCAATTTGTTTTTTCTTCATGTTTTTTCTCCTTTTCTCTGTTGCAGATAATGGGAGAACATTTTAACGCGGAACATGATTCTGGTTTTTTCATCACTGCAAATAAAAAATGCCTGCTAAAAAGCAAGCACCAGAAAGCACATTTCCCTGCAGGAAATGCACTCCAGATGTTACTTTCCTCGGAAGCTCCATCTCATCCCATATTGAGCAGGTTTCCTGACTTGAGGATCAACGCCTTAATTTCACCTTCTCACAGCAAATGCCACAATGGTACTGCGAAATCAGACTTCCCTCTTACAGTGACCGGATCGCTCAGGATTCTCACCTGATTCCCTTTTACCCACCGGAATACTTCTATAAATACCGGCAGTCACTCAATCTGTTATTCCATTATCCGAACTTAGTTTACCACAAACCACTGTTTATTTCAACAATCCTTTTATTGACACAATCCTTTTATTTTATACTTCCGAGCGCCACGCCAAGGGCGAGCCCTATGGCAATGCCTGTGCCCAGGTTTCCGAATATGGTTTGTCCAAAAACCACACCGAAAATACTCCCCATACTGATACCCATAGCCAAACGCCTGCCCTTTTCGCTTTCCTCCGAATTATTGCCGGGTTCCTCTTCCGGTATATTGTCAGACATCCCTTTGGGCTCGTTATTTTTCTCCTCTTCCGGCCCGCTGCCGGAATCAGCTTTCGCATGATTGCCGGCCCGGCTTCTTTCTTCATCCTTCATATTTCTTCTGCCTCCTCAGCAAGCTTCTTATCTTTTTTATATGCTCTCTTTTATCCACTCCATCCGGAACAAAACGAAAGACAACAAACTCCGTGTTCTCCTCCGTGTCATTCTGAAATGTATGGATAGAATTTTGCACCCGTACAATCTCTTTTTCCTTTGCCCGGGATGTTCGGACTTTCCCCTCTTCCTTCCACTTACAGGTCAGAACCCCTTTTGTCACTACCAGGATTTCCTCTATTTCCGAATGGTAATGCCACTCCTGAACCGCCCCTGCCGGAAGACTGTTCAGATGGATTTCGTATTCCGGATAGATGAAATAATCCACTGCTGTGCGGTTCTCCTTCACTGTGTGTATCCCTTTCCCCCGGCGGTCTATTTCCAGTCTTTCTCTCATATTATCCCCTCTCCCTTTCACTCTGTCCATTCTGTAATTTTTAAAGCCGCCGGAAGCGGCACTGCGGACAGCAGGAATCTGTCACTTGTTTTGATTATACAGGATTCCCTGCCTATTGACAATGCAACTCCTCAGAGTTTCCATTTACATCTGTCCTCAATCTATGATAGACTTATCCATATCAGGCTGAATAGTTCCGCCAAAATACAAATCACAGGAGTGCTTATGAAACTGGAAACGAAACGATTAACCATCCTCCCCCTTACCCCCGCCCAGCTTGCATTATGAACAGACCAGATCCCGCAGTTGGAGAAAGAACTTGACTGCTCCTATCAGGCCGAACCCATGGAGGGCATATTTAAGGAAATTGTATCCTCACAGCTTCTCGCGTGTAAAAAAGATCCCGCACATTATATGTGGTACACCTTCTGGTTTCTGATCCGAAAATCTGACCGGACTGTTGTAGGCTCTGCAAGCTTTAAAGATATTCCCAATGAAAAGGGTGAAGTGGAGATTGGTTACGGCCTTGGAAAAGCCTTTGAACATAACGGATATATGACGGAAGCTGTGAAAGCTTTGTGCCGGTGGGCACTTGGTCAGAATGGGGTACAGCATGTGACCGCAGAAACGGATCCGGAGGGTTCTGCCTCCCAGAACATACTGAAAACATGCGGTTTCACAGAGTATAACGACATACCAGCGTCAGGCGGAAAACTGGAGCTGACTGACCGGATCGCGCACTTTCTGGACACAGGAGAAATTTCTGCTGCTTCCAAAAAGCCAAAAACAAAACCCGTGTACACAGAAATAACGGAAGATACCCTCATTGAACCAAATTTTGTCTGCTCTGAAGTACACCGGGCATTTTTCCAATCCAGAATCGGCAGCAGCTTCACCTTCCTGGTCCCCTTTCAGAAATGGCTGAAAACCAATACGGGAAAAACGTATCAGCAGGCCATCGAAGCTTACTTTCAGATACAGCAGGATAAGAAAAAAGGCAGAACAGCCATTGACCGCCAGTTTGAATACAACACCTATATCCGAGACTTTTATGCGGAAAATACCGGCAAATCATTGGAGGATGCTATTAAATGCTGGAAATATAAAAAAAGCCTTCCGGGCCACAACCGTTATGAAAAATCAGACCTGAATATTTTATAGTATAAAACAGCCGTGCGGCAGCGATCGTCTTCCAATACTGCACGGCTGCCGCTCTTACTTTTCTTCCAGCAATTCCACGCTGCACACATTTTCTCTTTGCTCTAATGAAAGTGTAATATCCTCCTTCCGTCCACCCTTGCTGCTCACTCTTATTTTCAGCACAGATTTATTTGTTTTCGGCAGATGTATGATTTCACCATTTTCATCTGACAATTTTCCGTTCAGTACCCCATCCGGCAGCCAGTAAATTGTATTACTGTTTTGAAAGACATTTTCCGGATATATATGCTCTCCGGTTTCTATTGTATAAAAAGCTTCCGCTTCCCCAGTATCCAAAGTCAGCATATACCCCATTCCCAAAGGTGTAAACTGTTTTTTCAGAATTACACTCTCGCCTGTTTTTAATCTCACTTTACCGGAAATACCCGAAGCATACACAAGAACATTCGGGGGACTTACCATAACCGCTGTGATTGCTGTGATTAAAAACACTAAGACAATGGCTGCTGCCCTGTAATACCATTTTCTTTGTTTTCTCCTCTTTTCCTCCAGCCCGGAATAACATGCAGACATAACTTTTACTCTTTCTGCCTCCGAAAATACAATATCCTCAGCCAGAGGTGCCAGCCTTTCAAAATCCACGTTCCCGTAACCTTTATTCCCTGTTCTGTTCATACCTATCCCTCAACCTTTTCCGCGCTCTTTCCAGCCTTTTCTTCACAGCTCCTTCTGAAATCCCCAAAAATCCGGAAATTTCTCTGCAGGAATATCCCTCTATGTAATATAAGATAAGCGGTTCCTTGTCCTTTTCCTTCAGTTCAAGGAGTGCATTCATTAACCCAATATCCTCTGCACTGTGAGGACAGGAGGTCAAATCCTCATAAGTGGTTGTGGGGTGCATTCTGCGAAACCGCAGCATGTTTTTGCAGATATTGATATTGACCCGAATCAGCCAGGCTTTTTCATGCTCTTCATCCCCAAAACATCTATCTGCAGATAAATATCTGATAAAGGTATCCTGTACAGCGTCATTGGCATCCTGTTCATTACAGAGCATTAATACTGAAATTTTATATAACATCTGGCTGTATTTGAGAAACAGATGCTGTAAATGACTTTCTTCCATATCTATTTTATAACTCCTTTATCCATAACACACCACAGCTATATCTTTGGTGACATACTGCCCTGAAAAATATTTTACAGATACCCAAAGGAGGCTGCACCCCGCCAAAGCGGGTACAGCCTCCTTTGTATGTCATGCGTGAATCCAAATTCATTTGGAGCCGCAGTTTGCGGAGGATGCGGCTATGGTTATATCATAGCGAATCTTCTTCCGTTTTACAAGCCACCCCAGGGGATATTTTTTCTATTTCAGGGGAATCTGCTTTCTCCTGGGGCTCATTTTCGGCATTTTCAGCCTTTTTTCTTTTATCTTCCCCGGTAAGCATCTTCTTTACTGAAATGATCAATAAGATCAACACCGCGATCAGCGGCAGCCCTGTGAGTACGGAAATGGTCTTCACTGCCTCCAGTCCGCCGATCAGCATAAGGCCGATTGACAGAAGACAGAACAAAATCGCCCAGAATATTCTGTTCCATCTGGCAGGCTCCTCATCTCCCTTCAGTCTCTTCATGGTTGACCCGGCCAATACATAGGCACAGGAATCAATGGTTGTGGCAAGATACACAAAACAGACAAGACACAGGAATATCATCATAAGCTTAGGCATTGGCAGAGTCTGCAGAATCGCTACAATGGCAGCGCTCTGCCCCTTGCTCTGCAGAATAGACGCAAGATCCACCCTGCCTGTTTCCTGCAGAAATAAAGAATATCCTCCGAATATCATAAAGCTTACACAGCAGCCCAGAGATCCCCATATCAGTTGTCCCCACACGACATTCCGAATGGTTCGCCCTTTGGAAATACATCCCACAAACATTCCCATCATAGGCATAAAGGCCAGCCACCAACCCCAGTAGAAAACTGTCCATTCCTGCGTAAACTTTCCGCTTCCGAAGGGGTCTGTGTATGTACTCATCTTCACAAAATCCGAAGCGTACAGCCCCAGCGAATTCACTTCCATCTTAAAAATATCTGTTGTCGGCCCCACAAAAAGCACAATTGCCATAAAGATAAATGCCATTACAACATTTATGTTGCTGAGTTTTTGGATTCCTTTATCCAGGCCCAGATATACGGAGGTTCCGAATATGCAGACCCAGATGATCAATACTATGATACGCACAACAAAATCATAGTTCTGCGGGATACCGAATACTTCCCGGATGATCACGGAAAGTACAGGCGCCCCGATACCGAGAGATGTGGAAATAGAACCCACAATACCGAAAATAACAAGCATGTCGATCACATTTCCCAAAAAACCTTTTGCATGCTTTTTTAAAACAGGCTCGCAGGCAATACTCAGACGCATTCCCGGTTTTTTGCGTACAAACATCATATAGGCTGTGGCGATGATAGCCGGGTTATAGAACGCCCAGGCACTCAGGCCCCAGTGAAACTGTCCGTACATATGGGCATACTCATATGCCTGTTTGCCAAACGGCTCCAGATCAAAAGGAGGGCCGCTTACATAGTAAATCGGTTCCAGAAAGCCCAGAATCACGATGCTGGTTCCCACGCCTGCAGTAAACAGCATGGCGATCCAGGAGAGATTGGAGTATTGCGGCTTATCCTCAGCGCTGCCCAGCTTCACGTTCCCGTGCTTACTGACTGTCAGCCAGATCAGAAAGCCAAAGGATACAAGACAGGCCAGCAGGTACAGAAACCCCAGTCTTCCTGTACAGAACTCAAATACACTTGAAATTATCTGGTTGGAAATCTCCGGTGCCAGATACAGTGGGATAATTATGACTGCCAGGATTACTACAGCCGGGATAAAAACTTTCTTCTCAATCTTCTCAAACAGCTTCACATCGTGTCCCTCCTTTATGATGCCAACCGTTCCGTCATCGGTATTACTCTCTGTATTTGACAACAAGGGCGTCAGCTACGCCTACACCTTCCCCTTCCGGGTATACAAACAGAGGGTTGATATCCAATTCCTTCAGGGTATCCCTGTTTGCACTGGCGAAATCAGCAATGCTTACAATGGTATCACACAGGGCGTCGATATCACATTTCGCCCCGCCGCGGTATCCGTTCAACAGTTTAAAGGATTTCAGTGATCTGAGCATGTCTAAGGCCTCCGCCTTACTGATGGGCGCCGGGTACAGTGCCACATCCTTGAACAGCTCTACGAACACACCGCCCATTCCCACCATGACCATGGGGCCGAACTGCGGGTCATTGTTCACACCGATGATCATCTCTACTCCTGATTTTAACATGGGAACCGTTAAAATCCCGTTGATCTTCGCATCAGGACGTTTCGATGATACACTCTCCATAATTTCATTATATGCCTGAACCGCTTCCTCAGGACCATGGATATTCAGTTTCACACCGCCCACATCACTCTTGTGCAGAATATCAGCGGATTCCACTTTCATGACCAGAGCTTCCTTCGTGTTCTTGGCAAACTCTGCCGCTTCCTCCGCAGATGTGACAATGACTTCCTTGGGAACCGGAACCCCGTAGGCTCCCAGCTCTTTCTTGCTGTCATGCTCGGACAGGGCATAGGTCTCATCGCTCTTCTTCTGGCCCACTGCAAGACTCAGGCTCTTATTCTCCGGTGTATAGGAAATAAAATCAGCCAGGCGGCGCAGGATCTTAAACGCATAGACCGTAGGAGGAAGTACCGGTACACCGATATTGAACAGCTTTTCCTGGTATTCCGCATTCCTGGTGTTTTCCGCAAAGGGGATCATGGCGATCGGTTTGCAGTTCTCCCCTTTTTCTTTTACCACTTTCTCAATTCCCTGGTACATATAGTGGATAGCCGGGTCCGCGATCTCCAGAAGCAGTGTATAGCCAATGAGGACCATACCGATATTGGGGTCATCCATCACAGTGCGAAGCGCTCCCGCGTACAGATCCGCGTCATAGGAGAGGCTCGCCGTCATATCCAGCGGATTGTTGGGTGAGGCGTAAGAGGGAAGCTGCTCTTTCAGAGAAGCCAGGGTCTCCTTCGTGAAATCCGGGTATTCGATACCGTTTAAACTTCCCACATCGGCACAGATTCCTGTCTCCCCTCCGGAGAGGTTCATGGAGGCAAATGTGGCCTGCTTCGGCATCTGTTTTAAGGTGGAGAGCATAAGGGACATGGCCATCAGCTCTTCCAGATCATCCACACGGATAGCGCCGAACTTTTTCAGCACAGCGTCAAAGGACGCATCGGAACCGGAAAGGCTTCCCGTATGGGAGGCTGCAATGGCGCCGCCCTTGGCACTTCTTCCCGCCTTCAGGATAACGACGGGTTTTCTCTTGTCCGCAGCTTTTTTCAGAACTGCCGCAAATTTATCCGCATTTTTAACGCCCTCAATATAGACACTGACTACTTTTGTATTCTCATCCTCAACCAGAAAATCCATGTAATCCTCCATCTGGACGATCTTTCCGTTTCCGGCTGATATACTGTAGGAGAAACGCATGCCCGGGCAGTCCATCAGGGACAGGCAGAGCTGTCCGCTCTGGGAGACTACACCCACACTGCCTTTTCTGTCTCTCTTGTCAGAGATAAACGCAAAGGCCTGCACATTGTCCACATAATTGACGAATCCCGCGCAGTTCGGTCCCATAACGGCAATGCCCAGCTCCCCGGCGGTCTCCATCAGTTCCTTTTCATTGGCCCTGCCCTCATCGGTTCCCACTTCACCGTATCCGCTGGCAAATATCACGGCACCGCCGCATCCTTTTGCAGCCCCTTCTTTTAACAGAGGGATCACTGTCTTCTGGGAAGTACAGATGACCATCAGATCCACAGATTCCGGTACTTCTGTCACACTCTTATAACAGGGAACCCCAAAGACCTGGTCGCGCTTGGGATGTATAAAATATACATGGCTTCTGTCTTCCATATAAGTAAGGATATTGCGGCATACATCGCCGCCGAATCCTTCCTTCTCACTGGCACCGATGACTGCTACGGACTTCGGTTTCAGCAGTTTTGTCAAATCCATAGTTTTCTACCTCCTGTGAGAGGGCGGCAGAACCGCCCTCTTACTCAAAACCCCTATATTATCTGCCCTCCACCCCACGGCGATAGCAGGCTACATTCTTCTCATTAAATTTGCCCTTTCCCTTTTTCTCAAAAAAGGAGACAATGGCTGTTTCCATATATTCAATAGTAAACAGATCACTGTGGGCCGCCAGTGCTCCCAGCATGACCAGGTTGGCACCCTTTGGATTTTTTACCTCTGCGGCAATATCCGTTGCGGGAATCTTTACTACCTTGATATTCTCTCTGTATTTCCTGTCCTCGGGCACGATGGAGGAATTTACCAGAAGAAGCCCGCCGGGTTTCAGACGATCCTCGAACTTGTCGATAGCCGGTGTGTTCATGGTGAACAGAATATCCGGGTGCTTGGAAACCGGGCTGGCGATCAGCTTGTCACTGATCTTCACGGTACAGTTAGCGGTTCCGCCGCGCATCTCTGAACCATAGGAGGGGTAAAATAAAACATTTTTATCCTGTTCCATGCCGGCATTGATGAGGAGCATTCCGGCTGTCAGCACTCCCTGTCCGCCGAATCCGGCACAAATGATTTCTTTTGCCATGTCTATTCCTCCTCCTTTTTGTCTTTAAATTCACCCAGAGGGAAGTATTTCTCCATCTCGTTTTTCAGGTGTTCCATGCTCTTTACAGGAGTCATGTTCAGGTTTGTTGGACATGGGGAGAGCAGCTCAACCAGGCAGAATCCCTCGCACTTCATATGTTTTTCAAATGCTTTTTTGATGTATTTCTTACACTGGATCATACCCTTGGCATCTGCCATGGTGCCTCTTGCCAGATAGGCAATGTCGAAGCCGGTAAATGCCTGCTCAACACGAAACGGCATACCCATCTTTTCCGGGTCTTTTCCTCTCGGTGTGGAGGTGGTAATCTGCCCCGGAAGGGATGTAGGCGCACACTGACCGCCGGTCATGCCGTATAAGCTGTTGTTGATGACTAAAGTCACCACGTTGTCATTGCGCAGTGCGGTGTGCATGGTCTCCGCCATACCGATGGAGTATGCGGCGCCGTCGCCGATATAAGCCAGCACCGGATTTTCCGGGCGCACCTTCTTGATGCCCACTGCGGTAGCCACGGGGCGTCCGTGGGCTGCCATAACTGTGTCAAATCTCCAGGAATCAATATTTAAAGAACCGCAGGCCACGTCAACCACAGCCAGAAGCTTTTCACTTAAACCCATCTCTTCCATTACTTCGGCAATCAGACGGACTGCCAGGCCGTGTCCGCATCCGGGACAGAAGCCACTCTGCGTAAATGTTACGGTTTCAGGAGCTACCAGTCTCATATCATACGCCCTCCTTTTTCAGCATTTCTTTTGCTTTCGCGATGATCCCGTCAGATTCCGGAATCTCGAAAATAGAACCAAAATGGTCAACCGGATATTTTCCGCCGGTAGCCAGGCGCACATCGTCTGTCATCTGGCCTAAGATATTCATCTCCACAGTGAGGAATGCTTTGGCGTTCTTTGCCTCCTCAAATGCCTTCACCGGGAACGGCCACAGTGCGATGGGGCGGATGAGTCCCAGCTTCAGGCCCTCTTCTCTTGCAAGTTCAACGGTCTCACGGCATACTCTGGAACTGATTCCATAAGCCACAAGCACCAGTTCTGCATCTTCCACCTGAATGTTCTCATAGCGCTGTTCATCGCGCTCCATGTCATCGTATTTCTCTCTCAGGTAATTCTCATAATCCGGATGGGTATAATAAACGTTCTGGATCTTGCGCTGTTCACAGCCTTTTTTACATCCCTTGATGCTCCAGTCATATTTATCAATATCGTGGTCTCTGAATTCCGGAATCTCCACAGCCTCGATCATCTGTCCGATGGCCGCGTCGGAAGCGATGAGCACCGGATGACGGTATTTTTCCGCCAGATCAAAAGCATCCACCATCAGGTCTGCATTCTCCTGAACAGAAGCAGGTGCCAGTACCAGAGTATGGTAATCACCGTGTCCGCCGCCTCTTGTGAGCTGCCAGTAGTCCCCCTGCCCCTGGGCAATGTCTCCAAGGCCGGTTCCGATACGCATGACATCCACAATAACAGCCGGAAGGTCCGCTGCCACCAGATAGGAGATTCCCTCCTGTTTCAGTGAAAATCCGGGACCTGCGGATGTGGTCAGTGCTCTGGCACCTGCCGCGGATGCTCCCAATACCATATTTATGCCTGCCAGTTCTGATTCTGCCTGGATGAACACACCGCCCACATCTTCCATTCTCCAGGAGAGATATTCCAGGATCTCTGTCTGCGGAGTGATGGGATATCCGCTGTAGAAGCGGCATCCGGCTGCCAGTGCGGCCTCCGCCAGAGCCTCATTTCCTTTAAATAATACTTTTCCCATAACAAACCTCCCTCATCGTATTTCAAATACATAGTCCGGGCATACGCGGTAACACATACCGCATACCACACATTTCTCTGCATCCACTTCAACCGTATTGTATCCCTTGGCGTTTACATGGCCGGATTCCTTTATGGCCTCCTGAGGACATGCGTTGATACAATACCCACAGCCTTTGCAGCGGACGGGATTGGTGTAAACTTTTTCTTTTCCCATAATTTCATTTTCCTTTCTATAAATACTTCAGGAGATTGCTCCCTGTTTTGCTTTCTTACCGTGCCTGTAAATCAACATTGCCAGTGTGGCTCCCACCAGACCTGAAACTGCAAGAAAACCAAAGATAAAATTGTACCCTGAGCCGCCGAAGGCATCCAGCCACTTTCCAAAGAGCACAGAATAGATGGAATCCGGCAGATAGCCGATGATGGATGCAATACCGATCACGGTTCCCGTCATAGCTCTGGGGATTCCCGCCTCACTGACCGTGGAAAATACAACGCCGTACATCATCATGGCGAACGCCCCCGGAATCAGTGTGTAAAGGCTGGCTGCCATGGGACTGATACCGGAAGGCAGAATGAGAACTGCCCCGAAAAGAACTGCCAGTATGACAAATGCCGTGGAGAGCCATTTACAGGTGGATTTAAATACTTTATCTGCAATGATGCCGCCCACAGGAGCCAGCAGCAGAAGCAGGTAGTTGCGGACAATGGAGATAAATCCTGAACTCTCCGGAGATACACCTATCACCTCGGTCAGATACGGATTGAAATAGGATATACTGGTGTAAAAACCATATCCACAGAAAATAGTAAAGGAGACGATCCAGACAACGGGGTTTTTCAGCAGTTTTCCCACATCACCCATGTTGAATTTTGGTTCCCCGTCATCAACATTTTCATCCTTTTTGTCACTGCCCTGCATAAGGAAGAACAGCAGAATGGCTGCGATAATAGCAACGGAGCCGCCTGCCAGAACGGCTCGGAAGAATCCCTGTTCCATATTTCCGCCTGCTGTCTTGTAAATGTTCAGCGCCAGCGTATTGGTCAGGGCTGCTGTAATTCCGTTGCAGGCATAATAAAGACCGTACATGAATCCCTGTTCTTCCTCTGTTCCGATGATGCGGACTGCTTTCATGAGTGCGGACCAGAATACAAATGCCGTACTGAAGGAGAGCCCCATCCAGATGAACATGGCGATCTTAAAGTCCATGGTAAATGCGTACAGGAAAGCCAGAGCTGATGTGCTGAGCAAAGATATGATCAGTGCTTTTTTCGGTGACACTTTATCTGCAATGATGCCGCCCGGTATGTAGAGGATCATATTTCCCACGGTGTACATGGTGAGCAGCAGGCCGGACTGGGTGTTGCTCATATGCATGGCTGCAAGCTGTGCGTCATAAAAAATGTATTTCACGTAGGGCAGAAAATAGATGGAACCTCCTGCCAGGCCAAGGGTTATGACCGTAAGGTATTTTCTCACTTTAGAATTCATAAAAAACCTCCATATGCATAGAATGGGGATGCTTTTTTCGCATCCCCACCCTATCTAGCAGAATAACGGATTACATATCCGGAGTGTCGGATTTGTCCGGTGTGAACAGCCTTCTGGCTACGTCACGGGTGAATTCACCTGTCTTTTTGGACTCCTCAAATACCCGGCGTGTCTGTTTGCGGATCAAGTCTACGGTATCTTTTACGATTGCTGCTGCCGCATCCTCATCGTTCATGTCTTCAATCTTTACAATGCGGAAGATAATTGCTTCGTAGATACGGATGCCGCCCATATTTGTAATAAAGTCAACAGCTACGTCTACACCCTTTTTGCGGAGGATCTCGTCTGCTTCCGGTGTGGTGGGAATATTGGCTGCCTCCACTAACAGGGATGCTTTGATCTTGTCAGCATTGTCTTTATTGATAACATCTTCCAGGGCTGCGGGAATCAGGATATCACATTCTTTTTCCAGCCACTGGCTGTTTGGATAAATTTCATAGTTGTCCTGGAAAGCTTCTTTATTTAATTCGCCCTTCGGAAGTCTGGTTGCCACCAGTTTAGGAATGTCCAGGCCGTCCTTGCAGTAAACAAGTCCGTTTACGTCAGCGATCCCGATCACCTTGTAGCCCATGTCGTTCAGGGAGTTCACACAGCTTGCTCCTACACATCCGAAGCCCTGGATCACAACGGTAGCGCCTTCTTTTCCACCCTTCATCTTCCACGCTTCATCCGCTGCGGCCGCAACACCGTAGCCGGTGATCATGTCATACATTTTGAAGCCGTCATATGTCAGTTCTTTTTCCGCTCTGTCATGGTTTACAATACCCTGATGGATATCCGGATCTTCCTTCATGGCCTTTGTCTGCGGAATACCGATTCCCAGGTCATCTAAAATCCTTAAAACGTCGGAGTAGTCCACCCCTAAATCTCCGCCGATGGAAACACCTGCGTTGATAACCGGAGCGGTGGCTGTCAGGAAACGCCTCAGAACATCCAGGGCATCCGGAGCTTTGTAGTCATAGGCGATACCTGCTTTACATCCGCCTGTTGTGAGGGACTCACATGCTTTGTATTTGTATCCCATGGTTGTTGCAAGGCGGACCACTTCCTCCTTGGTAACGGTGGGGTGCATTCTTGTTCCGCCTCCGCAGTAATGATTTACGAAGTTGTATGCACACATCCATCCCTTTGCATCTGTCTCTGTGTCGTTCCATTCCACTACTAAATACGGTTTGTTTGCCATTGTAAAAATCCTCCCATTTTTAAATTGTTCTCTATTACAGAACCCTGTTCTTCATTGGTTTTATTTTTTTACTCGGCATTTTGCCGAGTAACCATTCTGAATTCTTTTTCTTTCTGTTCTGTATGTAAGAACTTCGTTCTTTTTTGATGTTATGAGCATATCACACCTTGTTTAATTTTTCAATATCTTATGGGAATCTTTTTCCTTTTTGTGCAAATTATCCAAATTTGATCTTTTATTTTCTATAGACGTTTTTGAATATCATTTGCATATCGTTTGAGGATCTGTACGAAAATATCCCGCTTCTCATCATCCATGCGAAGGGAAGGGGTGCTGATGCTCATGGCGCCCTCCACTTTGCCCAGGTGATTCAGCAGAGGAACTCCCACACATTTGACGCCGAAGGTATTCTCCATGTTGTCCATAGCATAGCCGTCTCTCCTGGCATTCCTGACTTCCTCCCACAGCTTCTCCTTGTCTGTAATGGTATAGTCTGTGAATGCCTTCTTCTCGCGGCTCAGAATCTCCTCCACTTCCTCATCCGTCATCTGGGAAAGGATGACCTTGCCCACACTGGTGCAGTACATTTTTGAGCGCTCCCCTGTGACCGACCTGCCGGGCAGCATCTGGCCTTCCGGATAGACTGCCTCCAGATAGACCACCTCATCTTCATGGGGAATGGCAAGATATACCAGCTCTCCTGCCTCTTTTGCGATCTGATGCATATAGGGCAGCACTACCTTGGAAATGGTAAGGCTCTCCTTCAGCGCACGGCTGAGGGTAAACACTGCGGTCCCCAAACTGAATTTCCCGGTCTCCGGGTCCTGTTCCAGATAATCCATAGCCTTAAAAGTCATTAAAATATTATGCACGTTGCTCTTGTATAATCCCAGCTTCTCACTGATCTCCGTCACACCCAGAGGTTGTTTTTCCACGAAACATCCCAGAATTTCCAAAGCCTTCTGCAGGCTTTTTACCTTGATCTCTCTCTCTTCACTCATAGCGGTTCGCCCTCCTGATTTTTATGCAGGTGCCATTTGTTCCATATATAAGAACTCTGTTCAATATTCTACCTTACTAAAATATTACCATCTCTGCCCACACATTACAAGCACATGTTTACAAATGATACGCAAAAAGCCGCATCCCGGCGTAGGATGCAGCTTTTTCCCCATTCCGGGATTCCTTGCAAAATCTTATTTCAGGAAAGAATCCAGAGCCTTGTTCAGGCGTTTCAGACTCTCCGTGTCTCCCTTTTCCAGAGCCTCCTCAATACACTCATCCATGTACTGTTTCAGCACTTCCTTCCCCGCACCGTTGACTGCGGAGCGCACAGCCGCAAGCTGGATCAGGACTTCACTGCAGTCGCGCCCCTCCTCCACCATACCGCGTATGGACTTCAGATGACCGGTAGCCCTGGCAAGACGGTTTACCATGCTTTTATCATACTTCGTACCTGTGTCTTTTTTCTCTTCTCTCATCGCACAGTTCCTTTCTCACTCCCTTTGCGCCCTGTCAGCAATAGATCTCCTCCCCGCCGGCAGAGTCCCAGGGATATCCCATCTGCCGGGCTGCCTCTGCTGCCACGTCAATGTCGATCTGGTCTGCCACCATCCAGAGTGTCATATCCAGTCCTGCAGCTGTGCTGCTGCAGGAGTAGTATTTTCCGTCTGCCACCACCCTGGCCCCCTCGATTCTCTCAATACCCGCTGTAAACATCCTGTTCCAGTTCTTGTCAAGGGGACAGTCCGCCAGCTTCCGCCTGTACAGAAGCCCTGTCTGTGCCAGGATTGCGGAGCCGCTGCCCACCATCATACAGGTATCTGCATTCTCTGCCGCCTGCTTCACCAGATTCAGAGTGCGCTCATCCTGCCACAGAAGGCGCCGCGCCCCTTTTCCTCCCGGGATCAGAAGAATGCCTTCCACCTCCTCCGGGATCAGAAAATCCGTCCATATCTTGGCCCCCTGCACGCTGTTTATCACATCCCCTGACACGGAGAGATAACGGATGTGGAAATATTTCTGCAGTTTCCCCAGTATCTCTGCCGGCCCGAAGATATCCATACACTCAAAATCATCAAACAGTACCATATTCACATCCATTTTTACACCCACTTTCCTCCGCACATTTTATGTGATTCACCTGAGCCAGATTGATGGTCCTGGTACACACACAGTCTGCCAGGGCCATGTTGTGTGTGACTGCCAGCAGACCTATTTTTCTCTTTTCCACCTCACGCAGCATGAGATTCCAGATCTGCGCCTGCGTGATCACATCCAGCATGGTGCTCATCTCGTCAGCCAGCAGAAAATGTGTCCCCTCGAACAGGGAGCGCGCCACGCAGAAGCGCTGCAGTTCTCCCCCGGAAAGCTCCCTCGGATACCGCTCCAGCCATTCCTCCTCAATCCCCAGGGCCTCCAGCACTTCCTCCCGGTACATGCCTGACTCCTCCAGGACCTTCTTCATCTTCCAGCGGGGATTGATCGCCTTCTCCGGGTGCTGGTAGATAAGCTGCACCGGACAGACGCCTTTCTTTTCCATGGGTTTTCCATCCAGCAGGATTTCCCCCTCACAGGGTTCCAGATATCCCGCCAAAAGTTTTACCAGTGTGCTTTTTCCGTAGCCGCTTGGCCCCACCAGGCCCACCCGTTCCCCTTCCTCCATGGACGTAGCCGCAAGAATCAAAATACCACCCTGCACGATCTGCAGGTCTCTGGTATTCAGCGCATCCACGATCATTCTGCCGATACCCGGCCAGGAAAATACAGTCTCTGTCACCACCTGACCTCCCAGCAGCACTCCGAACTGAAGGCCGATGATGGTGACCACCGGAACCGCCGCGTTCCTCAGCGCGTGCACCATGTTCACCACAAAAAAGGAGATTATTTTCCAAATGAACGACAATGTAAAAAAGATTCACGAAGCCAGCATGCAGATCCTGAATAAAACAGGAATGAAATTCTACCATCCGGACGCCCTGGAGATACTGAAAAACCACGGCATAAAGGTAGATGGAAATGTGGCGTATTTCACAGAGGATCAAATTATGGAGTGGGTCAGAAAAGCACCTTCCACTGCCCCCCTTTACGCTTCTGATTCCAGATTTGATATGCAGATCGGCGGAAACAGGCGCTATAACGGACCGTGCGGCGGCGCCACTTTTATTATGGACAAGGATGGACAGACCAGGCCTGCCCTGTTTTCGGATTTCATCAAATTGATCAAGCTGTTTGAGGGAAATCCCTCCTACTGCCTGAACGGGGGACTTGCCTGCCAGCCCAATGACATCCCCACGGAATCCTACACAACGCTCTTGGCCCTGGCCAGTATGCTGCACACACAAAAATGTATCTTTGCTGCTGCAGGGGATTACGAATCCATGGAAACACTGATCCAAATGGCCTGTATCCGCTTTGGCGTCACGGTTGAGGAGCTGAAGGAAAAACCCCGCCTGTGTACCATCGCCAATACAAATACTCCTCTGTATCTCGACAAAATCATGACGGAAACCGTCCTTACTATGGCAAAATACCGCCAGCCTGTGATCATCGCATCTGCCGCTATGGCCGGTACCACCGCCCCTGTCACACTGGCGGGCATGATCGCGGTTGCCAACGCAGAGGTACTTGCAACCATTGCCCTGGCACAGATGTGTGAACCCGGTGCCCCTGTCATCTACGGCTCCCAGTCCACGAATGCCGACATGGCAACCGGAGCCATCGCCATCGGCTCACCGGAAGGGGCCCTCAGTTATAAATATTGCGCGGAAATGGCAAAATTTTATGGTATCCCAAGCCGGGCAGGAGGCTCTCTAAGCGATGCAAAATCATTTAATGTACAGGCCGGATATGAATCCATGATGACCTGCATGGCCTGTAAGGAGAGCGGAATCAACATCATGACTCAAAGTGCCGGGATCATAGACAGCTATCTGGCTGTATCTTATGAAAAACAGATAACCGATTTTGAAATTCTGGATTTTACCGAGCGGTATCTGAAAAATATTGATGTAAATGCTGACACGGTTCCCCTTGACCTTATCCATGAAGTAGGGCACGCCGGACAATACCTTATAGAAGAGCACACCCTGGATTACTGCCGCAGTGAATTGCTGGCGCCTCATGTAAGTGTGAGGGGTGCCATTGCAGACCCTGTGGGACAATTTGGAAAAAACATCGAAAAACGCATGGAACAGCTTCTGAAAGTGTACCAAAAACCGAATATATCCACAGAAATATGCAGAGATTTAAAGGCATTGCTTCTAAAAGAAGGCATTGACGAAGCCTATATTGATATGGCAGTCGACTCGTAAGTATATACAAAACAGGGAGGGAATTAGGATGAATCTGACGAAATCAAAACGTAACCTTTTAGTGACTCTTTTAAGCTTTATGGTTGGAATGATTTATTTCATTCCGTTTATCCGTATCTCATTTTATGATCAGACCATTGCCGCACTCAACCTTACGAATACGCAGCTTGGATTTTGGGGGTCCATTTACGGAACTCTGGCAATCTTCTGTTATGCTGTGGGCGGTATTCTGGCGCAGAAATTCAGTCCCAGAATCTTGATCGGAATATCTCTTGCCGGTACCGGCGCCACAACGCTGTGGCAGGCAACTTTTCCGTCTTATACCAGTCTTATCATCATATTTGCACTTTATGCCGTATTCACTACGGCTACACTCTGGTCTCCTTATATTACTCTTATGAGGAGTTTTGGTTCTGATGCAGAACAGGGCAGACTGTTCGGAATCAGTGAATCCCTGAGAAGCCTTGTCTCCGCGGCTGTCGGCTTTCTGTTTATCTGGATCTTCAGTCTGTTCTCTGATGAGATGGGCGGTTACCGGATGATATTGATCATAGCTGCTGTCATTTACTTCGTTTTTGCTGTCCTTGCACTGATCGTATTTCCCTCTTCTGTCCAGACGGAAAAGAAAGAAGCGGCAAAAAAGGGCAGTATACTGGCAGCCTTAAAGCTTCCCGGCGTCTGGCTGGTAGGTCTGTTCATTTTCTTCTGTTACGCGCTTAACTGCGGCGGAGCCTATTATTTTGGCACCTATACCACACAGGTTCTTCACACAAGTACAGCGGTATCCAGCGGGCTGCAGATTCTGAGAACGTATATACTGGCGATCGGGCTTGGGGTGATCGGCGGTATTATAGCCGACAGGTTTAAATATCGTTCCCGTTTCCTGATCTGTGTGCTTGCCGCAGCCACAGCAGCCAGTGCGTTCATGCCTTTCCTGGGTAATTTTTTATGGATAGCCATTGTTGTATCGGTCCTCATTTCCGGAATCAACTATATGATCAAGTCCATCTACTATTCTATCATGGACGAGGCGGTCATTCCCAGGGAACTGACAGGTGCCGCCAGCGATATCATTGCGTTTATCGCGTATATACCGGATGCTTTTATCACATCCATGGTGGGGGTCTGGCTGGATAAGGATATCACCGGAGGTTTTAACAAACTCTTTGCATTTATGGCTGCATATGGTTTGGCTGCCATAATCATGGCTGTCATCATAAATAAACGCTATATAAAAGCCAATCCCGAAACCGGGCAGGTCTGTAATTTTGGTGTGGAATGCCTGGGAGATTACCTAAATAACTTTTTTTCCAAATCCCTTTATACGGGCACCTTTGCGACTGATTCCTGGACAGCCCAGTGGCCTATCTTCTACTTTGCAAGCTGGATGTCCTGGGCACCTATCACGGCAGTCTTTCTTGGTAAAATCGCATATGGGCGGAGGATTAAGGATTTAGTAGCCATGAATCTGTTCTCCACGTCTGTATACAGTATCCTGTGGTTTTCCATTATGTCCGGTTCCACCATCCATTTTACCCTGAACCGGTCAAATGGCGGAATGGTTGAAGCGTTTGAATCCGGAATTGAAAACACGATCTATCAACTTTTTGAAAACATGCCCTTTACCGGCCTGCTGGTTTTTATTTTCCTCATCGCTGTATTTCTTTCCTTTGTAACTGCAGCCGACTCCACTGTCATTGCGATCTCCGACCTGTCCACCCATGGCCTGAATCATGAAGGTGCTGAATCTCCCAGCTGGATCAAAATACTCTGGGCGGGGGAAATCGCACTGATTACACTTATTATGATGAATGTGGGCAGCGGTGTCGACGGATTGAAAATGATATCCAATATCGGGGGCTTCCCGCAGCAGTTTTCCTGCTGTTTGTCATGATAAGTGCAATAAAACTTATGTTTACACCCCATATGTATCAGGATAAAAAGGAACCTCCGGCATAAAAACACACGAAAAGCCCTTGCAGAATTTCTTCCGCAAGGGCTTTCTTATAGTAGCGAGAGGGGGACTTGAACCCTCGACACTACGGGTATGAACCGTATGCTCTAGCCAGCTGAGCTATCTCGCCATC
>PPYE01337913.1_pt1 | contig 109515 bp, 82 predicted proteins | sample 1559881 | NCBI WGS metagenome assembly PPYE01 (sample SAMN08240022, study PRJNA423297) | Human gut metagenome, whole genome shotgun sequencing project.
TTGATAAATGCCGTGCTGGAGAAGTATTACCAATCACTAAAATCATAAGGACATGGAATACCTTTTTATTATCCTGTTCCTTTATGCCTCTTACCTGAGTATTGAAAAGTATATCCATACGGGCGGCATTTTCACATGGAGAGGCAGTAAAGACAGGAAGGAACGTCCGGCCGCGCCTGCCACAAATCACCCGGAAATCCCCGTGTCCGGGGCGGAGATCATAGGCAAAAGCCGGTACCGGATGCGACAACCACTGACAATAGATGACAATAACGGACAGCTTGAACCGGGCATGGAAAAGAGTGGTACCTTTACTCCCGAAAAGGAAACAGGGCCGGTTCTCCGGGCGCACGAGCCCCTTGACAAGCATACAAAATCCCCTGAAGTTCCGGTTCCTTTTCAAAGGCTGAATTATCCTGAAACCGACTATATGCAGGAGGCTTCCCCTTCTTCCGGTGAAGAAAAAGAAGAGATACCCGAACGCTATGAGATTACGGGATACGTACAGCGGAGCAATCCCCACCGGGCAACCGGTGTCACCTTTGACGATTTGGACATTATTGAGAAAGTGATGATATCGGACGGGGCTACGGAAACGGAACAGGAACAAGCCCGGCAGACCTTCCGAAAGCTGGAAGGCACGAACATGGAAAGGATTCTGCAAGCGAGTGTCCTGGGAAGCAGCGATAGACTGAAACGGTATATGCGCTTGTATGTGGATAAGGGCGAGCCCCATTTATTGACAGGAAAAAACAAGGACGACATTCTCCGGGAATTTGATATAACCGAGTATGTGCCTGAATAAATAGAAAAAGCAAGGAATATGAGACCATATTTTGATTCCGGTTGATCCGGGTGCTGTGAGCCTTTAAAATGAAGTGTATAATTTTTAAAACGGAAAAGCATGAGAGATTTCTTTGACTCCGGTTGATCCCGGGCATGGCGATTTTTTGAAACGTAGTGTATAACCCTTTAAAAAAGAAAATATGACTGGCTTCTATGATTCAGGTTGATTCTTTCCCTTTACCAAAGCGGACATTCAAAACAAGTAATTAACCCCTTAAAAACGGAGGTACCTATGATTGGTTACTATGACTCAGGTTGATCCTAAAAAAGACATCGTGGTTGCAAGCAGTGACCGCAGGAAGTTTCCTGCGGTTCATTTGAAAGGAGTTTTTTATTCACATTTAATTAGTAGATTGTATATGAAAAGACATTTTAAAAAGACGGTTGCGCTTATCGCATGAATAGCTGTTTCCACCCTGAGTGCCTATGCCGAGGGGGACGGAAGTGCCGGTATCACAAAGGCCACATCCATGCTTGCCAGCTATTTCGATCCGGCCACGAAGTTGATATATGCCGCTGGAGCCATTGTAGGGCTGATAGGCGCGATAAAAGTTTATTCCAAGTTTTCTTCAGGAGACCCCGATACCGGAAAAACTGCCGGATCCTGGTTTGGAGCCTGTGTTTTCCTGATTGTCGCCGCGACCGTCCTGCGTTCATTCTTCCTGTAACATAGACGGTTATGGAATACAATATCAACAAAGGGATCGGACGCAGCGTGGAGTTTAACGGCTTGCAGGCGCAATATTTGTACTTCTTTGTAGGCGGCTTACTTGCCGTCTTCCTGTTATTCGTCGTCTTTTATATGATAGGTATTGACCGGTGGTTCTGCATCGGCTTCGGTGTCCTCTCCGCTTTCGGGCTGGTCTTCGGGGTGTTCCACCTGAACAAGAAGTACGGTCCCAATGGCCTGATGAAGCTGGCAGCAGTCAAATACCACCCGTTTTATATCATCAATCGAAAACGTATATCTTCCTTATTTAAAAAACGTATTCATGAGAAATATATTAAAAGCCGCAACGCTGGAAAGTAAGTTTCCTATCCTGTCGGTGGAAGAAGGATGCATCCTCTCCAAGGATGCGGACGTGACCATCGGCTTCAAGGTCTTCTTGCCGGAGCTGTTCACAGTCACTTCCGCAGACTATGAATCCATGCACGGCACATGAACAAAGGCGATCAAGGTACTGCCGAATTACACGATAGTGCACCGGCAGGACTGGTTTCTGAAAGAGAATTATAAGGCCGACACGCAGAAGGACGAAATGAGCTTTCTGGACCGCAGTTTCGAGCTCCACTTCAATGAACGGCCTTTCCTGAACCATTTTGCCTATCTCTTCATCACCAAGACAACTAAGGAGCGGAGCCGCAAAGAAAGCAACTTCTCCATCCTCTGCCGGGGGAACATCATCCCGAAGGAAGTCCGAGACAAGGATACGGTCAGCCGTTTTCTGGAAAGTGTCGACCAATTCGAGCGCATCCTGAATGACTCGGCCCTTATCCGTCTGGAACGGTTGACCACCGATGAGATTGTCGGTACGCCGCAGCAGGCCGGACTGATTGAGAAATACTTTTCTCTTTCACAGCAGGACACGACCACATTGCAGGACATCCAGATGAGCGCATCCAAGATGCGCATCGGGGATAATATTCTCTGCGTGCATACGCTCTCCGATGTGGATGATCTTCCCGGCAGTGTCCAGACAGATACCCGGTATGAGAAATATTCCACCGACCGCAGTGACTGCCGTCTGAGCTTTGCTGCTCCCGTGGGCCTGATGCTCTCCTGTGACCACATTTATAACCAGTTCCTGTTCATCGACGATTCGGCGGAAATCCTGCAACGTTTTGAGAAGACGGCACGCAACATGCATTCGCTCTCCAAGTACAGCCGTGCCAACCAGCTCAACAAGCAGTGGATCGATGCCTATCTGGACGAGGCGCATTCTTTCGGGCTGACTGCTATCCGTTGCCATTGCAATGTCATGGCATGGTCGGACAGCCGGGAGAAGCTGAAGGTGATAAAGAACGATACCGGTTCGGCTCTGGCACTGATGGGATGCAAGCCCCGTTACAATACCATTGACGCACCAACCCTGTACTGGGCGGGTATCCCCGGTGGCGAGGGTGACTTTCCTTTCGAGGAGTCCTTCTTTACTTTCATCGAACAGGGAGTCTGCTTCTTTACGGAAGAGACGAACTATGCGGATTCCCTATCGCCTTTCGGCATCAAGATGGCAGACCGGACAAACGGGAAACCGCTACATCTGGATATCTCGGACGAACCGATGCGCCGTGGTATCATTACGAACCGTAACAAGCTGGTCATCGGGCCTTCCGGTTCAGGCAAGTCCTTTTTCATGAATCATCTTGTCCGACAGTATTGGGAACAGAACACCCACATTATATTGATTGATATCGGTAACAGTTACAAAGGCTTATGTGACCTGATCCACCAGCGTACAAACGGGGAGGATGGCGTGTATTATACTTATAGCGAAAAACATCCGATAGCTTTCAATCCTTTTTTCACCGAAGATAAGGTCTTTGACCTGGAGAAGAAAGAGTCCATTAAGACACTGATTATGTCACTCTGGAAAAGGGATACGGAAGTCATCACCCGTGCCGAGGAGGTGGCCCTTTCAATGGCGGTCAACCTGTATATCGAAGAGATAAAAAAGGACAAAGGACCGGTCCCTTCCTTCAATACCTTCTACGAATTCGTACAGGGGGATTTCCGGGAGATACTAGAAGAGAAGCACTATCGGGAGAAGGATTTTGACCTCACTAATTTTCTCAATGTCCTGGCTCCCTACTACCGGGGTGGTGAATACGATTATCTGCTGAATTCGGACGAGCAGCTCGACCTGTTGAACAAGCGTTTTGTGGTATTTGAAATTGACGAAATTAAGGAGCACAAAATTCTTTTTCCGGTGGTAACGGTTATCATTATGGAGGCTTTTATCAACAAAATGAGACGGTTACATGGGGTTCGTAAGATGATAGTTGTGGAGGAGGCTTGGAAGGCAATCGCCCGTGAAGGCATGGCAGATTATATTAAATTTTTGTACAAAACCGTCCGTAAGTACTTCGGAGAAGCCGTGGTTGTTACCCAGGAGCTGGATGACATCGTGTCAAGTCCCATTATCAAGGATACCATCGTCAACAATGCCGATTGTAAGATTTTGCTGGACCAGAGGAAGTATATCAACAAGTTCGATTCCGTGCAATCCCTGCTCGGATTGACCGACAAGGAGAAAGGACAGATTCTGTCCATCAACCAGGCTAATGATCCGGCAAGAAAGTATAAGGAAGTTTGAATTGGCCTGGGTGGAGTCCGGTCTGCCGTCTATGCCACAGAAACATCTGTCGAGGAGTATCTGACCTATACGACTGAGGAAACAGAAAAGCTGGAAGTCACACAGATGACTGAGAAGCTGGGCGGCAATATGGAGCAGGCCATCCGTATGCTGGCAAGTGAGAAGAAAAAGAAAAAATAAACGGTTAAAATCAAGAAGTAATGAAAAAGAAAATTTTAAGCAGGTTGCTTGTCCTGTCGGCTTTTATTGTGCCGGTAAGCGTGCAGGCGCAGTGGGTGGTGTCCGATCCGGGAAATCTTGTACAGGGCATTGTGAACAGTGTGAATGAGATGGTGGAAACCTCCCAAACGGCACAGAACGCCCTTTCTACATGGAAGGAAACCTCGAAGATATTCGAACAGGGACGGGAGTATTACGAGAAGCTGCGCAAGGTGAACGACCTGATCAGCGGCAGCGAGAAGGTCAAAGAGTCCGTGCTGATGCTCAGCGACATCTCTGAAATCTACGTGAAGAATTACGGCAGGATGCTGACCGACAAGAATTTCACCCAGCGGGAGCTGAATGCGATTTCAGCCGGTTATAATACGATTATGAAAAAGAGCAGCCGCTCCATTGCCGAACTGAAGAATATCATCAATCCCACCGGTATGTCCATGAACGATAAGGAGCGTATCGACCTGGTGAACCGGGTATATGGGGAAATGACGCATTACAAGAAGCTTGCGAATTATTATACCCGCAAGAACCTGCATGTGTCCTACCTGCGTGCCAAACAGAAAAATGAACAGCAGCAGGTATTTGACTTGTATGGCAAAGACGAGCGTTACTGGTAATCATTCAATTAAAATCAGAATAGTATGTTGTTAATGTCTATTTCATTTGAAAATATGCACCAGATTCTTCGGAATCTGTATGATACGATGACCAAACTCTGCCAGCCGATGATGGATATGGGGATGGCATTGGCTGCGCTGGGAGCTTTATTCTACATCGCTTACCGTGTCTGGCAGTCCCTTTCCCGTGCCGAGCCGATAGATGTTTTTTCAATGCTCCGTCCTTTCGTGCTGGGCATCTGCATCCTCTTCTTCGATATAATGGTGCTGGGAACCCTTAACGGTATCTTCAGTCCCATTGTGCAGGGAACCGGCACGCTGCTCCGGGACCAGACTTTCGATTTGCAGAAATACCAGCAGGAGAAGGACAAGCTCCGGGCGGACATGCTGGCAAAAAACATGATGACCGGAAACGTCTTTGCCTCCAATGAGGAATTGGATGCGGAACTTGAGAACATGGGCTGGAGCGAGGAAGAGCATACGGCTTTGCAAACGATGTATGAGGTTTCCTATTCTTTCTCCCTGCAGGGGATTACCCAGATGATCATGCGCAAACTGCTGGAGATTCTCTTCCAGTCCGCATCGCTGGTCATCGACACGATCCGCACTTTCTTTTTGATTGTGTTGAGTATTCTTGGACCGATAGCTTTTGCCTTGAGTGTATTCGATGGCCTGCAGAACACACTCGTCCAGTGGCTGGCACGCTATATCAGTGTCTATCTCTGGCTGCCGGTATCAGATCTCTTCGGGGCGATGCTGGCTAAGATACAGACGCTTATCCTGCAGGAGGAGATGAACCTGATGGCTAATCCGATGAGTATCATCGATGTGGACGGCTCCTCGGCCATCTATCTGATTTTCATGCTCATTGGCATTATTGGATATTTCTGTGTTCCGACGGTTTCAAACTGGATCGTTCAGGCCGGAGGTATGAGTGCCTATAACCGGAATGTGAACAATACGGCATCCAAAGTGACCAATGTGGCAGGTGCTGCGGCAGGTGCTTCAACGGGGAATGTCGGGGCTGTATTATTGAAAAAGTAGAAACTTAAAAAGTATAAGAGTTATGGAATTCAAGAGCTTTAAAAACATCGAGTCCTCGTTCAGGCAGATACGCCTGTTCACACTGGTCTTTCTGGGCATTTGCGCTTCGCTTACGACCTACGCCATCTGAAAGTCTTACCTGTTCGCCAACCAGCAGCGGGAAAAGGTTTACGTGCTGGACCAGGGTAAATCACTCATGGTGGCGTTATCACAGGATGCGGCATTGAACCGTCCGGTGGAAGCCCGCGAACATGTACGCCGGATGCATGAGCTGTTCTTTACGCTTGCTCCCGACAAGGCTGCCATCGAATCCAACATCAACCGTGCCATGTATCTGGCGGACAAGAGCCTTTATGGTTATTACCGGGATTGGAACGAGAAAGGATATTATAACCGGCTGATCAGCGGCAATATCAACCAGACCGTCCTGGTGGACAGCATGCAATGTGATTTCGATAACTATCCGTACAGGATCACCACGTTTGCCCGGCAGATGGTTATCCGCAGCAGCAATATTACCGAGCGTTCCCTGGTCACCCGTTGTTTCCTGCAGAGTGTAACCCGGTCGGATAATAATCCGCAAGGCTTTATGGCGGAGCGTTTCGAGATTTTGGAGAACAGGGATATAAGGACCGTTGAACGCTAAAAAGAACAGGATAATGAAAAGTAGAAAAATAAAAACAGAAATTGGTGAAAAACTGAAGAATATTTGTGAAAGCCTGTCAGAGAAAGAACGTAAGGGAGTGCTTGTCGCTATGCTGGTTATCAGTACGATCCTGTGCGGCATCACGGTAGCACGTGCTTTCGGGCGTTTTCTTTCTCACGGCACACAAAAGGAGTTGCCGTTTGGCAAGCATGTTCCGGCAGATTCACTCCACCGGACAGATAAAGACAGTATAATGTATCATTCTAAATCAATGGATAATGGAAGATAAAAAATTGGAAAAGCCCGAAGCGGTAGAAGAAACGGCAATACAGCCGGAAACCGGCAGAGCCTTGCAGGACGAGCCGGGGAAAGAAAAGAGGGTGCTTGCCCCGGAAGAGATTGAGAAAAGAAGGAAGTTTATTGTGATTCCGACCTTTGTACTGGTATTCCTGGGAGTCATGTACTGGATATTTGCCCCGTCCGGTAAGGAGAACGGGATGGAAGTTCCCGGCCACTCCGGATTCAACGTGAATGTCCCGGAGCCTACCACGGCCAAGCTGTTGGATAAGAAGACCGCCGCTTACGAGAAGCAGCAGGCGGAAGTGGAGGAAGAAAGCCGGATGAAATCGTTGGAACAGCTTGCCGGAACGTTGCTGGATGGTGGAAAAATAACACCCGATGCGAACGAAAAAGACGGAGACAGGCTGCAACAGTCAGTCAAGACCTACGAGCAAATTTCCAGCCAGCTGGATGATTTCTATGAGACTCCCGAAAAAACTGTAAACAGTGATCTGGAGAGAAAAGTGGAGGAGTTGAATAAAAAGCTGGAAGAAGTGGAAAAAGAAAAGGACCGGACGGCTTCCCGTGAGGAACTGATGGAACGTTCCTACAAGATGGCGGCAAAGTATCTGAATCCGGATAAGGATACCATAAAAGAAGAAACAACTGGAGAAGAACTGCCGGAAGCTGTTCCGGTACAGCGGGCGGAGCACCAGACCACCTCCGGCCTTTCACAGCCGGTTACGGATTCCGCCTTTATCGCTTCGCTCGCCGTTGAAAGGAATTACGGTTTCAATACAGCCGTAGGCAGCAGTTACCGGATGGGAACGAATACCATTGCCGCCTGCATCTCGGAAAACCAGACTGTCGAACAGGGAGGCAGGGTAAGACTCAGGCTACTCCAACCCCTGCAAGCCGGAAACATCACCGTTCCTGCCAACAGCCTGGTAACGGGTGCGGCGGTAATCCAGGGGGAACGGCTGGATATCCTGATCAGCAGCATCGAATATGCGGGGAATATCATTCCCGTGCAGCTGGCGGCCTATGATGTGGATGGGCAGAAGGGAATCTTTGTTCCCGGCTCCGATACCCGCAGTGCGGCAAAGGATGCGGCGGGGACGGTCAGTGAGAGCATGGGAAACAACGTATCGTTTGCACGTTCCGCCGGGCAGCAGGTAGTGATGGACCTGACGCGCGGAGTCATGCAGGGCGGCACACGGTTGATCGCCGGACGGGTTCGCGCGGTCAAGGTGACACTGAAAGCCGGATATAAGGTGTTGCTAGTCACAAAGAAACAATAACGGATTATTCACTTTAATAAAAAAGATAAGACAATGAAAATAATTATAGCATTCTTGATGGCTGTTCTGGCCTCGGTATCCGGTTTTTCACAGGAGGAAAGACCGGTAAATCCAATCAGGATTCTGACGGCGGACCAGCATATCCCCCCTTATAAAATTGAGGTCACTTTCAGCAAGACGGTGCATATCCTTTTTCCTGCCGAAGTACGCTATGTAGACCTGGGCAGTAACAATATCATTGCGGGCAAAGCCGACGGGGTGGAGAATGTGGTACGTGTAAAAGCAGCAGTAAAAGAGTTCCCGGGTGAGACAAACTTCTCGGTTATTACAAGCGACGGTTCTTTCTTTTCTTTCAATGTGGTTTATAAAGAGGAACCTTCCACGCTGAACATCAATATGGACCAATGGATGAACCCGGACGAAGGGGAAAAGAAAGGAGGCAGTTCCATCCGTGTCACGGAGCTGGGTGAAGAAGATCCAACGGTTATCGCCAGCGTGATGTACACCATCCACCGGCTGGACCGCAGGGACGTGAAGCATATCGGAGGCCGCCAGTTCGGGATGCAAGTTCTTCTGAAAGGTATTTATGTGTATAAGGACCTGCTCTTCTTCCACGTTTCCCTGACGAATAATTCCCATGTGCCTTTCGATGTGGATTTCGTGCGGTTTAAAATAGTGGATAAGAAGATAGCCAAACGGACGGCGCAGCAGGAAACCTATATCGAACCGGTACGCACGCTCAATGCCCTGACACGCATCGAGGGAAAAGGTACGGGACGTATCGTGTATGCTTTCCCGAAGATAATTATTCCTGATGACAAGTTATTGGAAGTGGAAATCTACGAGAAAGCAGGAGGCCGCCACCAGCGGTTCTATATTGAGAATAGTGATCTGGTGGATGCGCGTGTCATGAATGAATTAATCAAGGAGTAATCATGAAAAGGGTTTTATTTATTATGTTATGTATTTGTCTGCCCTTTGCGGCGGACAAATCCTTTGCCCAACGCTATTTGCCGGGGCAACAGGGCATCCAGCTTACGCTTGGCGGTGTAGATAACTTCGGTTCCAATGTAAAGCATTTAGGCGGTAACTTTCAGGTGGGCCTAGCTTTGAGCCGGTATAACCGAAACCATTCCCGATGGTTGTTCGGGGTGGATTATGTGAAGAAGCACTATTCTTATAAGGAGATTGCAATACCCAAAGCGCAGTTTACCGGAGAAATAGGTTATTTCGTGCCGTTCTTCTCAGATCGTGGCAAGAACGTGTTCTTCTCTGCCGGTCTTTCCGCTCTGGCCGGTTATGAGACAACCAACTGGAACGGGAAGCTGCTCTATGACGGGGCAACACTTAAGAATGACGGATGCTTTATCTACGGTTTTGCTCCGGCTTTCGAGATGGAGGCGTTCCTTTCGGACAGGTTGGTTTTTCTTTTCAGTGTCCGCCAAAGGATATTCTTTGGTTCGTCCGTTGGACATTTCCACACGGTGGTCGCCGCCGGATTCAAGTACATTTTTAATTAGGGATAGCATGGAAAAAAATAATTGGAATATAGACCAGATGCTGCACTGGCTGGACATAAAAATAGAACGGGAAAAACGGGACATAGCCAAGCTAGAGAAACAGATGGACGGGGATTTTCTGTACTATTTCGAGTGGAATGCGGAGAGCCTGTACAAATCACACTTTATGTCAGACTGTTATAAGAAACTCCGCCAGGCGGTGGATGGAATAAAAGACATCGATGAAATCAGGAATGTCCTCAAAGAGAATGCCGCCTGCTGTGAGAAAAAACTGCTGGACGGCCAATTGGATTGCCGAAGTTCCAGCCGGGGGGCGAACATGGCCCATTCCATGAGACTAGAATGTATGCAGCAGCTAATAAAGGATTACCGGGAATTTGCGAATATTCTTTCAGTAACGCCTCCTGAAGAGAATCAGCAGCAGACACATAAAAACGGGAAGAAAGAAGGACCGCCTGAAAGGAAGATAAAACGGGGTATCAGGTGTTAGCCATGCCGCCGGATTCAAGTAAATTATCAATTTAATAATACGTAAAGTCATGAAGATAAAATTAATTGCAAGCAGTATCATACTCACATTGCTGTGCCTGCTGGGTAGCTGTGACGATAAACTGGAAGTGCAGCAGGCTTATGATTTCTCCCTTACCTCGTGGTATCTCCAGAAAACCATCTTCCCGGATGAAACCGTGGAGATTCGTCTGACACTGAACCGCAGCGGAAACTATGAGGAAGCCCGCTATCAAATCGGTTATATACAGATGGAGGGTAGCGGTGAGGTATACGACAAGAAGAATGTCCGGCTGGTGAACCGGGAGATGCAACCGTTGGATTCGATTGCGGAGTTGGACGGCAGCGATCCTTGCCGGCAGGTATTCACACTCTTCTATCGTAACCGGAGCAGCAAGAATGCGGAGATTAAGTTTGTGGTGACGGATAATTTCCACCAGAAAAGAGAACTGGATGTGTCTTTTCAGAGCGAAACGGATACGAAACAATAAACGGGGCAACGATGGATAAAAGTGATTTAAGGATCGAACAGTTGCAGCAATATCTTGACAAGAAGAAAGGTGTTGTGGAAAGCAATATAAAAGAGTATAGCGCACAACTGGAAAGCAACTATCTTTATTCCTTTGGTTGGCATGCCGATGACTTGTATAAGGCTCATTATATGGATAAAAATTACAAGGCTATTCAAGAGTCGATTAATGCCGCTGAAACGCCGAAGGATATTGAAGGGATTTTGAAGCGTTGTACCCTGTATATAGAAGATGATCTCCTGCACGGTCCGCTTGTTGCAAGGAGTACCAGTCCGATGTCGAATATGGCCCATTCCCTGGAGATGGAATGCAAACAGGAATTACTCAAGGACCTACGAAAATTAAATAGAATTCTTCAGAGTGAGACTGTCAGTGAAAGAATGAGGCCGCAAGAAGCACCGCGACAAGAGATTGTGCCCGTGAAAGAAAAAAAGAGAACGGGACCACGGTTAAGATAATATCAATTAAAAGCAATAAAAAAGCTACTGAAACAAAATTCAGTAGCTTTTTATTTATCACAGTCTTACAATTCCGGTTATACCAGATAAGACTCTAAAAGATAATGTATGAATAACCGGCCCTTTTCCGTCCAAACGGTCAACATAGCCGTTCCGGTTTCTCCTGTACGGCTTTCCCATACATGGGTCCGGGTTGCCGTATAGCCTTGATTCTGGTAAGGAGCTTTGAGTAGCCACTGGCCGGATTGGCGGAACTGGATGCCTGCCCATCGGAGCCGCTTGTTCAGCATACCGGCAGTCATTCCCAATTCTTTGGCTATCTGTGTGGTTGTGTAGGTGCTTTGGGATTGCAGGACTTTGTCATAATACTGAACTTTTGGGGCCTGTAGCTTCAGTTTCAGGAAGGCAAGGTTGTTTTCCTTTTCCAACGCGGAAATAAGGCTGTCATGCTCTTTTAGGCGCTTCTGTGCGAGCAATACGGCACGGGCAAGCAGTTCATTGTCCGTCTCTCCGTTCTTTTTCAGGAGATAACCACCGTCCTTCAGTGTTTCAGGCACCAGTTCATCAAATATCCAGCTTTCGAATTTCTCGGCGGCAGGCAGCTTGCTGCCAGCGATCAGGCGGTACACATTCCCTTCATTGATGTATTTTATCTTCTGTACGGCACTACGCGTGGGGGTGTCGTAAATCGCGACGCCCATTGGTTTACAGTGTCTTGCAACGGCATCCCTCGGATTGGCATAGCCCAGTGCGGAGGCTATGTCGGATGCGCAAAACCATATTTTCCCGTCAATATCCAGTGTCCGGATGCGCCCGAACTCGGGATGTTCAAATACTGATATTTTATTCATGACTGTCTGATTTATAAGTTTCTTCTATTGCTTTGAATATCTCGTAGACTACCTGGGGGACGATGGCGTTTCCGTATCCTTTGATGGACTTTTCTCTTCACTGAGAAAAGGTAATACCGTCCAACTTGGCGGAAAACCCATCATTTCGGCTACAAACAGGGGGTTGAGTTGGAAACTCTTTCCAGTCCGGGCGAAGAAATCGGGAAGGCTGTTCTTTTCCGGTATCCGGCCTCTCTTCTCCAGACTCTCCAGGCTTGCCGCACCCTTCCAATCCCTCGCCGTTGGCGTGGGCAGAAGTTCGGCCATCCTTCCAAGCCCTACACTCCAGACATGCCCTTTCTGATTGATCTTCCGTATCTTCCCTTTCGATGTCACAATAATCCTGTCGTTTTTCCCCATTACAGCCCCCACGCCGGCATCGCTGGCCACCGGAGTGGGCAGCAGCATCCCGTAAAAGTCCAGAAAGTCGCTCAGGCCGTTGGGCTTCTTCTCCCCGTTGAGCTGGCTGTGCAGGGATGGCGCATGGGCCTGCTTCCATTTGTGGACTCTCTCCGGATGGTGTATTTCCGTGGCCAGCGGAGTAGGAAGAAGCATCGCACGGATGATCTCCGGCAGTCCCTGCTGGCTGCTGTTCGGTCCCCTCAGCTTGTAATCTTGGGCTGTCACGGTGGGCAATAAACCAAATCCGGTCCCTCCTGTGGGGCGCACCGACGGCGCAAGCCGGTATAAGTACCGGCTGGACGGAATATCCTTCACGTTCAAGATCACGGCAAATGGCTTCAACGACATATTCCTGTTGTCTTTTATATACAGGGTTACTCTCTCCGAACAGAGTGGGTTGACTTCCCACCTCAGTCTCCTGGCCGGACTGTACCATCGTGAGGATGCCAGCAACGTTCTCACCAATGACCCAATCGGGCCTGATTTCATGTATGGCCCGGAGCATGTGAGGCCAGAGGTAACGGTTATCATCCGCTCCTTTTCTTTGGCCTGCAACGGAAAAGGGTTGACAAGGAAAACCTCCTGTAAGGACATTAATTTTTTCTCTTCACTGTTTGAAGTCTGTTTTTGTGATGTCTGTATAACTTTTCGCATCTTTAAACCAGTAATTTAAAACCGTGTTACAAAAATCATCTATCTCACAATGGAAAGCGTTCTGCCATCCCATTCATTCAGCTGCCAGATCAGGGGCACCGAATCCGCTGAAAAGGGAAGCGTGTACCAAACGCTTCTCTTTTTTAGTACTTTGCTTTTCTTCTTTCATTGTTATTCATTATTTAAAGGTTCAATATTCATGGCTTTCGCATCTATCTTGCGGTAGACATTCCCCATTTCCAACATGTTCTTCAGTCGGAGCAGGTCGGTGATTTCATAGACAGTCATGCCTTTGTGCGTTGTGAAGCGGATATATCCCTTCTGCCGCTGTATCTCCACTTCTTCAGGAGTCATCTGTAAAACTTCACAGATTTCCTGCAAAGTCAAGGTCAGACTTATTTGTTTGACAGTATAGATGTAGGTCAGGATGTCCAGCATCTGGATACATTTACGGTGGGATTTGACAAGTGCCGCAAATTTGTTTCGTTCAATGACGATTACTTTACTTTGATTTTCCATATGAGTTGTTATTTATGAGTTAATAGAATCGGATATAAAATCTTTTTGTTTGCATTCTTCTCTCAGGAACTTGTGTACGTCCGAGGCCCAGAAGTAAATCTTGCCGCTGAGTTTGAAATAGGGCAGCTTGCCGGAGTTGCGCCAACGGATCAGTGTCCGGTCACATACTTTCAACATCAGGCGCATGTCTCGGCTGTCCAGCATCTGTTTGCCGTTGAAACTGGTTACTGCTTCCAGTGCAATTTCCAGCTTGCTTATCAGTTTTCGTTGTTCCTCAAAGTTTTCTTTGATCATCGCTTTGAGCTTTTCAATGTCATTGCCATTCTCTTCCATACGGATATTCCTTTGTTTGAGTGAGTTGCCTATCTTATCTTCGGCTGCAAAGTTTAAAAAAACGGGCATAAAAAAATAGGGCTGACGGTAACCGTCAGCCCCACATTTTCTTTCCAACTCACTTAATATCAATGTGGATTTTAGAATACCATTCTCTTTCACTAGATGGATATTGAGAAGAATAGACATCATTCTTTTCAAAAAAGATGGTACATGTGGATTTAATGAAAGAGATGTAACAAAAAGGGTTGACAATTAATTGCCAACCCTTTTCTAAGTAACTTATAACCATCAAAAACTAAAGTTTAACTACGTGGAGGAAACGGGTACTTTCCATGGTTATCATATTTTCCAACATCAATGAATATACATTCCGAAATTTTGATTTCGTGAAATCTCATGCACAATTTGTACAGCTTCTCTTTGAGTTAATACAGCCCTTATATTATGTATATTTTTCTCAAAATTCATTTCCTTAAACTATTAACTTAAAGTAGGCAGATCCAAATATGGAATTTTCATTCCTTTCCCTTTATGTTTCAGTAACCTATCATCTACAGGAAATTCTGTTTCAGAAAAAGTAATAATATCCCCTTCTGAAATATCATATACAATCTTTGCGAATTTATTTAGCGGTTCATTCTTAAATGGATGAATCCTACTTAACATCTCAATGACAGCCATAGAACTTGCACAGCTATTGATACTAATAACAGCTGGTCGTTCAACATAAGCATTTTGTACATAGCCTTCTTTCTTTTGAGCTTCATATACATCTGGTTCTGTCAAGGCCAATATCTCAGCTCTAACCTGCTCCATATTATAAGCTTTTCTTGAAAACAAAGAAGATTTACCCGGCTGTATATAATGTACGGCAGTTGTAATTTTCTCTATTCCTCCATGTCCATCAGCTACAATAGAAACTCCCATATCAAAGTATGGAATAAGGCAGAAAGTACATAAACGGTTTAAAATATTCCTTCCTGAAGCAGAATCCATACACCCCAAAATAATATCACAAGTAGATAAACATTGTAAAGTCTCAATTGAGGTACATATATTCGTTTGAAAAGTACGAACCCTGCTACCCAAATTTGTATCCATAATCAGCCTTTTATAAAATTCAACCTTAGCTTGTCCCAAACAGTCGTCTGAATTCCGACTTCCTATTAGCCTATTAAGGTTTTTTTCTTCAATAATGTCTGGATCTACCAAAACAATTTCTTCGATAGCATACCTCATTAATTGCTCAATAGAAACACCACCGGTTCCTGAACAGCCAACAATTCCAACTTTTAATCGTTTCAACTTAGCATAGGTTCCTTCCCCAAATGTTTGGCGGGTTCTTGTAGAATATTCATCTATGAAGTCAACTTTTTCATGATAAAAAAGCTGAATATCATCTCCTATAACCATAACATTATCCAATTTGGCAGATTCTAATCCGGACAAAAAAACACGGCCATAGATTTCTCCGTCAGGTAACATGATAGCAGATAAATGAGGCTCTTCACTTTCGCACCATCCACCAATAATCGAATCAAACAGATCGTAATCCGACCTATCATCCTGTTCGGAAAAAAAACGTCCTCCCCCAGGATGTGAATGAATTTTCAATATGGCATAATCATACTGAGCAGCTTCTTGCAATAAAGGTATCATATGCGTTGTTTTCCAACTAATAAAATCCTCGTAACAATCACATTCATCATAAGGAATTATAACAATTTTCTGCAAGGTCATGATTTTTTCGTCTTCAAAGCCACATCTGCCACACAGGCCTATAGCTACAGCTTCTTTACCAAAATTTCCAAGAAGATGATCATATAATGTTTCATAATCATCAATCGATAATCTCAGTTTGTATTTCATCTTGCTAATTCTTTTTTAATCCAATTCTGTATATAAAGACAAAATGTATTTAGATTATCAGTACCTGCCCGCCAAGGATTTTGTGCTGTAAAATGACGTGACCATCTTTGATATTGCTTATCACGGATGTTCACTAGGCAATTTGTTGCAGGTATAATTTTACCACTATTCAATGATAATGGTGGATAAAAATAAACCATATCCAACGGAGTATCAGGGTAACCTCTGGGAATAGAAATGGCCGCAGTTGTTTTATCTATATTATATCCTTTAGGGATAGGAAAATCATGAATAAGTAACCAGTTTGCCGTACCTTCTTTAATTGTTTCATAAGGAAGTCCTTGTTTTTCTAAAAAGAAAGTGTCATCTTCATTGAAAGAAAAGGCTCTTTCGAGCCCTTCTCCTTCAGTTTGTTCATACGGTAAGGTTACAAATTTTTCCAAACCCGGTTCTGACAAATCCACTTCTTCATCATATTCGACAGAAACCAATTTATTTCCTTTCATACGTTTACTTATGCCATATTTAGTATAAGGATGTTTTTCTGCCAACTCCAACAACTCTTTACCGGTCATGCTTGCACGATCTACTTCGTACATCTTTCCATCAATTTTTATTTTAATTTTTGGACCATGACCTTTAAAAGTTTCTGCATCTTCTCCTTCTTGCTGTTCCAAAGGCAAAGTTACAAATTTTTCCAATCCCGGATGACGTAAGTCTACACTCTGGCCGCATTCAATCTTCACCATGATGTTGCCAGTAGTTTTCATTCTAAGTTCATGGGTATTACATGATTTTCCTGCTAACTCTAAAAGTTCACACCCTATTACACAAGGAGTGGCTACTTCATACATTTTTCCGTCTATTTTAAACTTAAACATATCCTTTTTCTTTGATAAGTGTTCGATTTCGTTATTATTAAACTCCATACGATAAAATATTAAATAAAAAAACAAATAAACATAGGGGGATTATACTAACAATCAGATATCAATTATTAATAAACTCGCGGTATATATCACCCTTACCTTTTTATAAGAATCTCAAAATCGAATGATGCAATTACGGGTAATCAGTATGTACTTATCCCATCATGATTCCACATCGAACATAAAAATGTTGAAACAATGCTATTCGATTATTAGATGTACAAATCTTACATTTGCAATCTCTACATGCCAAAATTGACTTAAAATGGCACTTTTTTAATAGGGATATTGGATATATAATAAGTTTGATGCCGAAAAAGTCTGGAAGTTTTTCGTTTATTATTATAGAAGTAGTATCTTTGTTCAAGAATTGAAGGAGGTGAGTAGCCTCCATAAATAGAACCCTAGGAAAGTTATATTTTAATTCTGAAAAAGATGCTGACTTCCAGTTTGGCATCTTTTTTATTCTTCTCCTTTCACTCTCTTCTTCTCTCTCTTGTTTAATTTATAAATTTCCATATTACTCTCACTGATATCGATCATGTCAAACATAACCACATTATTAATATAATCAATCTGCAATGCATCAAAGAGACCTTTTGCATTAACATAGAAATATTTGCCGGCTTTACTGACAGGGAATGAATCTGAATCACCCTCTGACAAATTTATAAGATATAAAATATCTTCATTTTCAGTATCTTGTGCAAACTTTACAGCAGAAGTTGTACTTAAACACAATTTCCGTGCTGTAGCTTCTGTAAACCCTAGTTTTCCACTACTGTGTATCGTGGCTTTCAGCTTTACACTATAATCCTTCGAACTTAATATTTTAAATCCCATAATCAACACCTTTTTGAATTCTCTTGCAAATATATATAAAATATTTCACTTTCACATAAATTAGACGCATTATTTCTTTCGTTTCTCCTCATTTTCCTTGTGTTTTCTCTTTAACATTCCACACATCAAGCCTTTTATCTATTTCTTTAGATGGTAATCTACCATTTAATAACCTTAGTAATTGAATTTTCTCACAAGCTTTTTGCGGAGTAAGTAACTTCTCTTCTACCATTTTGTCAAATATATATAGAATTCCACGAACAGTCGCACCTTCCTTAATTGCTATTTTACGAAGCTTATTATCTCCTGTAAGTAAAGTGTAGTCATTATTTTGTGCATACACCCAAACAGAACAATCCTGAATACTCACATTAGTCATATCCTGCATTTTACGTTGGAAGTTTACCAGTTCCACCATCTCTCGCATATCGAACTTTTTAATAAATAATTTATCATAGCCAAGTATCTTATCTTTTTGTTCCTTTACTTTCAATTCATGTACAATAAGATCTGTCGTATGAACATTGATAGTCAATGAAAAGAATTCATCTAACAGACCTACCTTATATAAGTCAATAAAGATATTTGTATCGCTGACTACTACAATCTCCATTATATAAGGTTTAATCGGTTACGCACATCTTCAATTGAAGTATTCAAAAGAGAGGCTGCTTTTGAGGTTGTTATAATGTCACTGGCTATAGCCTTAAATACGAGACTCGTAAAACGTTGAGGTTTTTTCTCTTGGAATCTAGATATAATCACCAATTTCTTAAATCTTTCATTTCGATTTTTCTTAATATAATAAGTACGGCATCTCGCTTCTGTTATAATATTAAGTTCTTTAGCTTTCATCATCATGGCATCAATGGAGACACCATACATGACTTGTAAATCGATCAGTTCATTTAATGATATGTCTTTTCTATTTTCTCCAATTATACCACAAAAGACACTACTTGGAATCAACATTTCGTTAGCGAAAATCGTACATAAATCTTCTTTTTGTTTAGAGCTCAATACCGGGTCAAAACATCTATTGAATAAAAGATGGCCTAATTCATGCAATGCAGTCATTCTACGACGCTCGGATTGTTCAATGTTTACATTCAAAACAATTATAGGATATTCATCGTTAACCATTCCACTTAAACCGTCGAAGCCTTCCGGTGCATCCACATCTATTACCTTAATAAAATGCATTTCCAACATTGCTTGAACATTATTGATTGCATCTTTACCCAATCCCCATTCTTTACGAATACGTAGAGCCTGCATTTTAATGTCTTGCGCATTTGAAATGACAGCATTCGAATAAATCGTAGATTCAAATTTATTCTCCAATCCTAATATATTTTCTATTTCCAAATAGCGTTCTACTTTATCCCTTATCTTTTCCTTTATAGCATTGGTCTCGTATACTTTAACCTTATTCTTCTTCCTAAAACTAACTTCAAACTCATCCAATTCAAACAAGAAAGGACGGAAAAAGTAGTCTGGATCTAGATTTAGAGCATTGGCAATAGCAATAAGAACAGAACTATCTGGCATCATCTTTCCATTCTCATATTTGGAAACAGATTGCTTGCTAATCAGATTACCGATTTTTTCGCAAAGCATATCCATAGACCAGCCTGCCATAATCCGTGCGCTCTTTAATCGTTTTGCAAAAATTTCTTCTATCTTCATATGTGTTAGCCTTTATTGGTTTACAAAAATACAAATAATTATTATTTTGTCAACCATAAAATATCCTTTTTATTTCTGAAACCCTCAATATTAAGAATATTTATATTTCAGATCATATGATGTAGCTTATATCTTGCCACCCCTTCCTTTTTCCTTATTTAATAATTCTTCTCTTTATGAAAAGAGCTGACTTTCCATGACAATAAGTGACATTATAACCTAAATCATACAAATACGCCCTATCTTGCATCAAAATCATGGTGCAACTTAAAAATATCGTTATTATGGAAGTCATTTACATTGAAACCAAGCTGTTTGAAAAGATGATGAATCAATTCAACGCTTTTACAAAACAAGTAGATTCGCTTTGTCAAAAAGTTGATGTCAAAAATCTTAGAGCATGAATGGATAGCCAAGATGTATGTTTGAGATTGAATATATCTCCCCGAACATTACAAACCCTAAGAGATAATGGTAAATTACCTTATTCACAAATTCAGCACAAGATTTTCTATAAGCCGGAAGATGTAGAGGCATTATTAACTATTGTCGGGCTTCAACGGAAAGAGAAAATTTTAAAATCAAAAAATATAAATCTATAGGTCATGGAAGGAATTATAATGAAAGACAACAAACAGGTTGTTGCTTTTTTCAAAGCATTGGACAGTATGCTTGTGAAAATGAACAAGATCGTAGATAATAGCCGTCCTCCATTGAATGGAGAGCGATATATTACAGATAAGGAGTTAGCCCAATGATTAAAAATTAGCAGAAGAACTTTGCAAGAGTATCGTAACAATGGAATGCTTCCTTATTATCAGCTAGGAGGAAAGATCTTGTATAAAGAATCAGATGTGGAAAAGTTATTGGAAGATAATTATCGTAAGGCTTTTCAAGAGTAGATACTCTATCTAGTCTGAAATATTATCAAAGGTGTTCCGTATAATACTCATCTGATTATAAGAATATTACATTCAATTAATGGCTCATAAATTAGCATATCAAATAGAAATTTCGTAACTTTGTAACATGATAGAAGGATGAATACCACTGTAAAATGCAGCAGGTAATACAGGGTGAAATCGGAGGACTTCACAAACCCGATATCTTAGAAAGGTTGATAATCAAATGGTTACAGAAGCATAATATAAAGTGTTCGAGCCCCAGGCGGATCACATAAGAACAAAGCCAAAAGAGATAAGTCCTGCAATATTAACGTATTGTGGGACTTTTTATGTTTTAGTCTTGTTTGAAAGCCCAAAAAGGGCACGAAAAGATACGGTTGAGTATCCAAATCGTATCCCCTTCCCCGAAAAACAAAAAGGGGGTACAATTGTCGGAAAGTCCTTCTGATAAACTACGTGGAGGTCTTCTATTTAATACCAAAACTCATGATCGAATACAGAACTAGCTTTTTTATTTGGTAGATAACCTATTTACTTATTTCTCTAACTTTATAACCTACGATTCCAAAAGACTTGTGTAGCGCCGGGATTAACCACATGATCAAGCCGGGTAGTCCCCAGCGTTTTTTCTCTTCGCTGATGAAATAGAATCGTTCGATCAGTTTGAGCTTGGGGAACCATTGCTCGATTGTGTGCGGATCGTTTAGTCCGAAATGGAAACGGGCTTTTGTCCGTTTTACCGATTCATGCTTGTCGGAGTTGCGGGCGGCCCATTTACTGACGAAATCAAAATATATCTCGCATCCGGGAAAGCGTTGGGCGAGGTTTTGGATAACAGATTTTACCTGTTCCTCATTGAAATACATCATTACACCTTCCGCGAGGAAAAGGAAGCGGCCGTGAGGATGTTTTTGTCTCAACATATCCATCCAGTCCGTCTCGAGCATAGAGCCTTTGATCGTGAGATCTTTAGCGGAGGCAGGGAATAGCTTTTCACGCAAATTGATTACTTCGGGTAAGTCTAGTTCGTAGAAGGTCGCTTGGTTATGGTTGGAGACACGTTGGAAACGGCTGTCTAATCCGCAACCGATCGATACCACTACCGGATCTTCAGTTACCTTACGGTCGATGAATCGCTGGACCAAACGATCGAAATGGCGTAGGCGGATAGCGGTTCCGGTAGTACTCATCGTGATTTTACTAAACTTGGCGAAATCATAATCTATTTTCTCAACAAGCTCACATGCCATCGGGTCTTTTAATATCGCGTCTTTCCGGTGACTTTCGTGAGCGCGTGATAGTAAGGGAATAAACAAGGTCTCCGCAATGTTATCCTTTATCTCTGGTTTTATTTTATTCATAATATACCTATTTATAGGGATTGATTATCCGGTACAAAGATGGGATCTTTGCTCTTGGTTTATTTACGCAAGAAGGAAGAGTATTTTAATCAAACGGAAAAATGGTACACATAGAACTCTCATCTCGTGGAAGAGATACGATCGCTTTAGAAATGCCGGATATAAGTTATTTTTCTACCAATCGTTCAGGAGGGCTAGAAGAGAACTGTTGGGAGGCGGAGAACAAATTATTGACCTATCGTATCAGTGATTTCAGATGCAGGGATTTTAATGTGACAAGATACCAGATCTATTGCAAGGAGGATTGTTGCATGCGTTCCCTAAATGTCGGTAACTCGTTTATGGGACTTTCTGTTGTTCGTCAGGGGATCGTCGAATGCTTTTTGTCGGAGACACGGGATAAGCGGATTTGGCGGAAAGGGCATACGAATATGATCGTAAGTTCTGGTATCAAGGAAGAGCGGAATCTGTTCCGTAAAGGAGATACTTTTGGTATGACAAGTATTCTGGTGTCGCCGGATTTCTTCCAACATTTGTCGGAACGTTATACGGAGTACTTCGGGAGTGCTTATTTGCGATTCGGCAGGGGGGAGACTTTCTTTATCGCTCCCAAGAATCTCTCGATTCCAATCGCTTTATCTGTGGCGTTGAATGATCTTGAGGTCTCTCAGATGATGGGAAATGCCTCGCCAATGTATCTCGAAGCAAAAGTAACCGAGTGCTTGTCTTTATTTATGCGGGAGACGGAAGGTAAAGAACCGGTTAACGCAAAGATAGTAGGCTTTTCCGATCGGGATAAAATTTATCAGGCCCGGGATATTATATGTTCCGAATATTTGAACCCGCCTTCATTACATGATTTGGCTTTACGTGTCGGAACTAATGAATGTACTTTGAAAGCGGGGTTTAAAGAAGCGTTCCGGACGACCGTGTTTAACTATCTCTTTGATTATCGTATGAATATAGCGATTCACTATCTTTTGGATACCAATAAATCAATAGGGGAAGTTGCCGGCTTGGTCGGTTATGAACATCAAGCGCATTTTTGTACGGCCTTTAAGCGGAAGTTTAATGTCACCCCGTCTGAATATAGGTTGAAAGCGTAGTATAGACCATCGACTTTTATTTCCCGAATCGGGAACTATCCACCTCTTTATGCTCTTTTGCTTTAAAATCTCCGAATTTATAGATAAAGGATAAGGAGACTCGTCTGGAATCCGGGATCATACGCATATGTAAGTCTTGTGTTTTGTATTGGAGATTAAGATCTTTTGGGACCCATGAATTAAACATGTCATCCACTTTTAAAGAGATCTCCGCTTTGCCGTTGGGGGAGATCCATTTCAAGCCGGCGTCTACGTTATACATACTGCTGATCGTCATTGGGCCTTGAATGTTGCGGGTAATATAAGAACTGGATACTTCCGCTTTGATAGTAGGCTTCGATGAGATGTTGAACGTATTATTTAATTCGGCATAGAATGCCAGATTATCTTTATTGAAGCTTATATCATGGTAATTATCACATTTCATCTTGTCATAATAACCGTTTAACGTTAATCTGGAATCAAGCACGGAGCCGGCTTTGAATGGTATCATTACATTTAGGCCTAGCTTACTGGAATAGTCGAAATTCAGTGTCTTATAGATAAGAACTAGTCTCTCGGAGGATTGATAGGGGAGCTGGTTGAAATTATTGTCTATATAATTTGTGTATAGCGTGAAAATGTATTTGTTTTTTAGGATGTAGTTCAATTGGGCAGAGTAGAGTCTGGACGGCCTTAAATCCGGGTTACCTTGTATCTCGGTATATCCATTCAGATAAGACACCGTATTCTGCATCTCCCAATAGCTGGGATAGGTCTTGTCTGAAGAAACGGATAATTGCAGGATGTGGCTGGGGTGGGCTCGGTACGTGATTTCCATCATTGGGAATAAGCTCCAATAATCAATCTCCTTATGTTTGTAATACTCTCCGGTCAAAGAGGCGTTTACGGATAGGTTATCAGAGAAGCTTTTGGAAAAGCCGGTATATAAATCATATACATATTCATCCAGTTTACTGTAACTATTAGAGATGGACCAATCGTGTTCGCGCAGTGAATGATATACCTGAGAACTTTTGTCTGAGGCGAAGCTGAATTTTGTCCCATAGTTGAGCATCCAGCCTTTTCCTAATTTATGGTTCTGGTCCGCGTAGACGGAGAGCCTACGGATGTCTTGTTGTGATTTAGCGTTGAAGGCATCTTCTTTCCCGGCTTTCTTCTCTTGGTAATATTGTGTCGTATGATTGATGTAAGCGGTAAAATCAATCCCTACATTAAGGCCGAACCCGGAGGCATAGTCGAGCGCCAGATTATGCATCTGGATCGGTTTGTCGGATTTCTTTCTGTTTTCGGAATCCGAATAGGTTCCTACAGAAGAGGTGAAAGGATGAGTCCATTGCTGGATCTCTGAGGTATAGGCGAAGCTTAGTTTGTTCTTATCGTTCAAGAACCAATCATTGCCTAGGCGTATGGTATGGACTGGGAGCCGGGTATGTCCTCTGTCGAATTGCTCGATCTCGTAGGTCTTACCATCGAATAAATGGTGTGATAAGATATCCTCACCTGTCCGTTCCCTGTGGTAGCCGAAGGAGTACATGAGATCGGTAGAATATTTAGGCGTGTTGTAAACGAGAGTAGCGCCACTTTGGTAATTAGCGTAATGCCCTTGGTTGTATAGAGCATTGACTTGTCCTTGCAGTTTGGGAGTCTCGGAAGTACCGTTATTAAGGACCAGATTAATCACGGCCCCGCGTACATGATATTGGGGTGGAGCACTATACATGATCTCTGCTTCTTGAATACGTTCTTTGGGCATATTCTTAAGCAGATTCTCCAATTGGCTCTCACCCATATTGGTGGTCTTGCCATTGATGATAACCGTGACTTCATTTGTTCCGGCAAGTTGTATTTTCCCGCTTTGTTCCCGCACTCCCGGTAGTTCTAGGATCGCCTCGTAAGCGCTAGCAGCCATCTTGTCTTTTAACAAGTGTGGCATGCTGTAGGTTATTTTCCCATCAACAACCTTGGCTAAAGGACGCTCTCCGGTAACAGATACTTCCGAAAGCGTCTGGCTTTTCTCGTTCAGTTGTATATTGCCTATCGTAAGTGAGTCATAAGTGCTTTGATACGTTTCATACAGCAGATGCTGGACGGTTAAGAGGAAAGGGGATATCTCCGCTTTGACACTAAAAGAGCCCAAAGAGTCCGTATAGGTGGAGTTTACATATACTGAATCGTTCGTTTGTATAATCACGACCGCTAGTTCGATAGGATGGTTATTTAAGTCCGTAACCCTTCCCGTAATAACTTGTGCCTGTGTGAATGTGGTAAATAATAATCCTAAAAAGATAATCCAGCTTCTCATATCATCCTCGATTTAGTCAACATTCCTGTGCATATTTCGCAAATATACTTTTCATTAGGGAATCTACCTAATAAATTCTACTTTTAGGACTTAGGGGATTAGGATATATTTGATAGCTTTGCGGAGGAATGGGGTTCGTGCCTCTTTCTCGAATAGATGATAACAATAAAAGTAAATGATAATGAATGAAAAAATGAATACTCCATTGGGTAGCGCTTTTCCCAAGGAACGGGTTCGTTATGCGATGCTTTCTTTCTTTTTAGCGCAAGGTCTTTGTTTCTCTAGTTGGGCTAGCCGTATTCCGGACGTGAAGGATTTCTTTGAGGTGAATTACGCTTTCTATTGGGGTTTGGTCTTGTTCCTGATCCCGGTAGGTAAGTTTGTGGCGATACCGTTAGCGGGTTATTTGGTGTCGAAGTTGGGAAGCCGTATTATGGCGCAGGCCAGTGTGTTGGGATATGCCTTGGCCTTATTCGCGATCGGTACGGCACATAATATTTATCTGCTGGGTGTCTATTTATTCTGTTTTGGGGTGTTCTGGAATCTTTGCGATATATCCTTGAATACGCAAGGGATTGGTATCGAGCGGCTCTATGGACGTACGATTATGGCCTCATTTCATGGAGGTTGGAGTCTGGCGGCCTGTTTAGGAGCTTTGATCGGGTTTATCATGATCGTATCCGGCGTCACTCCGTTCTGGCATTTTACGTTGATTGCATTATTGATTGGAGTGACTGTTTTGGTAAGCCGGAAGTATTTGCAGGAAGACGTGGCGGTTGAGTCACCGGAGGAAGAGAAGGAAGCGGAGAAGAAAGAAGCTCCGGCATTGTTGAGCTTTATCCGTAAGCCGGAAATGCTGTTGATCCAGTTAGGTATCGTCGGACTGTTTGCCTTGGTGGTGGAAAGTGCGATGTTTGATTGGAGTGGACTTTACTTCGAATCGGTACTACAAGTTCCTAAATCCTTGCAGATCGGTTTCTTAGTGTTCATGGTGATGATGACGGTAGGTCGTTTTCTTACGAACTCCGCCTATAGTGTTTTAGGAAAGCAGAAGGTGTTGCAATTGGCGGGTTTCTTTATTTTTGCCGGTTTCTTTATCTCAGCCATGTTGGGCGGTATGTTCGAATCGATGACGGTAAAGGTGATCGTGAATTCCTTAGGCTTTATGTTGGTAGGCTTGGGTATCTCGTGTATGGTGCCTACTATTTATAGCTTGGTGGGTGCTAAATCGAAAACTCCGGTGGGAATTGCCTTGACAATCCTTTCTAGCATCAGTTTTATCGGCTCATTGATCGCACCTTTGTTGATCGGGGCGATCTCGCAGGCTTTCAATATGAAATACGCTTATATCGTGGTCGGCTTGTTAGGGCTTTGTATCTTGCTAATGACTACATTCTGCAAAGCATTCAAGAATAATTAAAGATAGAGAATTGAGAATTGAAAATTAGGAGAGAGCGAATAATTTTCAATTCTCAATTTTCAACTACTCAGGCATTCGTTGTTCCGCTGTCTCTAAGCATCGCAACACATCTTCCTTAGTGCCGTTGAATGGGCCTATTCCTTCGATTTTCAATGTTGTCATAGCTGCCGCGAAACATCCGGCTTCTTCTATGCTTGCGCCTTTGGCACGTTTATAGAGATATCCTGTCATATAAGTATCACCCGCTCCGGTAGCGTTTACGACTTCTTTCGGTATGTAAGCGGGGATTTTATGGAAAGTGGAACCGTCGTAAATGATAGATCCCATGCTTCCGAAAGTCAGCAATACCTCTTTCACGCCCCAATCGTAGATAACTTTTCCTGCGTTCACGGCATCGGTATATCCGGTTAACACCTCCATCTCATGTTCGTTAGCCTTGAGGAAGTGCACGTATTTAAGTACTTCTTTTTTCTCTGGCCAATCCACGGCAAATACATCCTTGTCTCTTACTTCCCGTAGATACCCTTGCGAGTCAATCGATACTAAGCCTTTCCCCGCTAAATACTTTACCACTTCCAAAGAGAAATCATCGGCAAGCAAACTACCAAGGTGGAAGATTTTAGAGTTGATGTTCTCCAGATATTCCACGGTGAAAGGATCTGCTTTCGCCAATACACGTTGCGTACGGTTATCTTGGTTCTCTCCATAAATATTCTCGAAATAAACGGTGTGCTTACTTGGCATCACGGCAACGTCGATACCTTCGGCTCGTAGTTCCTCCACCGTTTTCATCTCAGATTCAGCCAAGGCTGTCACTAGAGTATAGTCGATATCATCGAAATGTTTTATCGCATGCGAGAAATAAAAGGAGGTTCCTCCCGGCATATGGACGGTGTTCTTAGGTGTTACTACCTTATCCAAGGTGATGTGTCCTACGCAGCAAAGTTCGTGTGTATTCATTTTTTACTCAGTTTATTATAAAGCGACAAATTTATGAAAAAAGAGTTCAAGTACATAGGATAGTCGTTATTTTGACCAATAAAAGCGTAAACGAGGCGCTTCCATGCAAGAGCGAACGGTAATTACATATAGAGGCGAGAGAGTTTACCTCTAGAAGTAAAGTCATTTGCATATGAAGGTAAATAGCGTTACATCTAGTTGTAAAACTATTTACATCTAATTGTAAATGTAATATGCTGATCATCCGTATATAATACTGTTGGCGAATAATACTCGGTGTATCTGCTGGAACTATTCAAATTCACCTTATCCGATAAACATGCTTATTTGGATTGAGAAAAAAGAATTGAGAATCGGTCAACAACATAGATAATATATTAATGTACGCTCGTACATTATAATATATGTAATACGCATAGAGATTATACTACTATATAGGTGATGTATATTTTATGTGCGATGGAATAGAATGTGAGAAACGACTAGTCTAAACGATCGATTTTTCTAGTCATTTGCAAAGGTACGCGTTTCTTCGACACTTACAACCCTTCCGCATTATTTTTTTATCGCTTATCCTCTTTCTTATCAATAGGATAGGTTATCCTTTACGAAACAACGGATTCTTTCAACAAATCTCCTGTTTTGGCACTAAAAAAACGCAAGATTTAGACGATCGTTTAGACTAGTCGTTTTGTACCCATTTAGGTGGGATGCATATATAAAGAGCTTTTAATTAACACTAGTATTAATATTAATTTTAGAATTATGAACAAAAAGTTTTCTACTCTTTTGGCGGGAGCTTTGCTAGTAACCGCTTTTTCTGCGGGAGCTGCTAATGTTGCTCCTAACGATGTGAAAGCTGGAGAGTATTATTTGATTGGTAATACCACGGATGGTTATTTGACAATCGGTAATAACTACAACCAGACAGCAAAAGACTCCATTATGTTTATTAATGCTCAAGCTGATGCTGATCTTTGGAATTTAACCAAAGCAGGTTATGATGAAGCTACAGGAGTTCAACGTTATACCATTAAGAATAAGAATGGTGTAGTTCTCTCTGTAGCTAAGAGCGATAAAGCTCCTTTCAGTATCCGTGGAGGTATCAGTGAGTTTGAGGTTGCGGGTACTACTGCCACTGGTTACTCTATTTCTGGAGCAGTTGCCGCAGGTAAGGTTCTTTCTTTGAAGAAAGCAACTTCTTTGACGGAGACCCTTCCTATTAATGCTTCTCCGATGGCTACTTATAATATTGAAGATCCGGGAACAAAGACTTTGGTTGCAGAGGAGATTTCTGATTTCTCTGTATTTACATTGGTCGCTGATCCAACGGTAACGAAGAACCCGTTTGATGGAGTTGTTGTAAGAGCTAAGGACGTTACAAGCGCTGGTCAGGCTTGGATTCAATTCGAGGTAGCTGATAAGAAAGACTTCTTTATTGGTGTCGATACTACTTTTACTACGATTCATAACCAACAAAATGTCTTTGGTGCGATTTTAAAAGCTGATAGTACTTATGCTGTGAATGAGAAACATACTGTAGGTAATGCAGATTTTCAGTTGTTCAAGGTTGTTAAGGATCTGAGAACAGATAAGATGACATTGACTGTTAAGTCTGCTCCGGTGAAAACAAGAGCTAATACTAGTACTCCATTCAGTATTCAAAATAATGCGGTGTTGAAATATGCTAAGATAGATAACTTGAATGTATTAACAGTAAGTGTTGATACTCAAGGTTCTGCTTTGGCATTTACTCAAACTCCGGGTACTCCCGCTAGCTTGCCTAACGGTGCTGGTGTTTATTTCTTGAAGAACAAGAATACCCATAATGCTATGGGTACTGCTAAAAACACTAACTATAATAAATACTATGGTGAGACTGTTACAGACTTTATCTCTTCTATCTCTAACGTGAAACGTGAAGGTCAATACTATGTGGCAGAGAAGGATGGTCGTTATGCAGTTGTTAGCCGTATGCAGGGTGGTGACGCTGTTACGAATTATGCGTTGGATGGAACTGCTGATTATCGTGAGATTTATAAAGTTTCTGATAATGTATTTACTTTCAATGGTACAGATACGATTGAGTTTGTTTATGCGAAGGAAGTAACAGAAGCAAAAGATCGTTTCTTAGGTTACAAGTCTTTCACGAAGGAAGAGGCTATGAATGATGCTTTCGCATTGAATTTGGTATCGGGAACTCCGGGTGTTGATGGTTTATACGCTTATGCGAAAGATTCTTTGATCTCAATTAAATCTACTGATTTTGATGAGGCTATCAAGTTTAAGGTGCAACCGGTAACTTTATATAGTTATGCTGTTAATGGTGGTGTGATTGATTATAGCGATGTGAAGTCTACCTCTACTATTTACAATAATGGTGGTGCTCAAGCTTTGAAGGATACATTATCTGTATCAATGTATACGTTGAGTGAACAATATACGAATAATAACTTTACAAGCAATGTTAATGGAGTACTTGCTGATGTTAAGTTCTTAGATCGTACACCTGTAGAATTTGTATTTGTTAATGGTGATGAGGCTGGTGAATATTTGATGATACCTGCTTATTCTGTTGAACACTATAGCGCAGCTGTGACAGAATCTTCTCCTGAGATTATCGAAATGAATAATAAAGTCGTGTTTAATGTGAGATCATCTGCTTTATCTTATGTGGAAAAAGATGATGTACGTGATGATTTCTTCAAGTTTGAAAAAGCTCCGGCTCCGGTTTACGCTAACTTAGGTGCTCCTTCTCATAAGATCCTTTCTTCTTCAGAAGGTGATGGTAAGGCTCTTTCTATGAATCCGACTACATTGTTCGCAGAGGTTAAGACCGCTGAACAAACTCCGTATATCGATAGCTTGTTCGGTTTGTGGATTGATACAGCTTGCGTGAAGGATATTACAAAACCTTTATATTATGTAACAACTGGCAATGGCCTTTCAGAGGTTGATCGTGAGGCTGGTTTTATGTATTATTTAGTTAATCCGTTTGATTCAGCTTATGTAGCTAATGATAATGGAAATAGCGTTGCTAATACAGAAAGTGCATATTTGTATAAGGATTATAATAATAATACATATGCAAAAGCTGCTTTTGTGAAAGCAAAAGTATATGGTGCAGATTCACTGACAATCGCTCGGTCAAAAGCAACTGCTGCTGATACGTTGAAGAACATGAGTGTAAATCCTGCGGTTATGGCATTTAGAACAACTGCAGCTACTGATGGTACAACTAACCTGATTGTAGAGAACACTGTTAATGTATTCAATGGCCAAGATGTTGATGATAATCAATTGTATTATCCGCAATCTTTCTTCTTGAAGGTTATTAACAATGTTTTAGTTTGGTCTTCTGTTCCGACTGACGCTCATATGTTTAATGTTGCTGCTACTGAATTACACCCGACATCTAACGATAGCGTTGAAGAAGGAGCTTCTGCTATCTCTGTTGTCGCTAACGCTGGAACTGTAACAATCCAAGGTGCCGCTGGGAAGTCTGTTGTTATCTCTAACATCTTAGGTAAGGTGGTTGCTGAGACAGTTCTTTCATCTGATAACGCTACAATCGCTGTACCGGCAGGTATCGTAGCTGTAGCTGTAGAGGGTGAGGCTGCTGTTAAGGTGGTTGTTAAATAATTATTTTATTCGAAATGATACAGTAGAGGCGGGCACGTCCCGTCTCTATCTAAATATATTTAATTAAATAATTTCCACGCAACAAAGTATCCCGTGATGGGGGAACGTGTGGTTAATACTAAAGTAAAAAAGTTCTTCCGATAGTATTTCCGTGAGGAAGGAAACCGGATAAAAAATTGCTCCCGGCGATATTCGTATCGTCGGGACTTTTTTATGGTTCGGAAAGCTTTTACATAAATAAATGCGTATATTGCGGCAAGCTTATAATTTTAGAGTTTATGGAATATACCTTACTGATACTTCTATTACTGATCATGATTTGGATAAACTTGCGTAATAAGATATCCAAATCACAAGAGAAAACGGAGGAATTGTTGAAAGAGATCGCTGCCTTGCGTAAACGTTTGGAGAATAGTCCGGAAGTTGTGGACGAGATAAAGGAACCGGAGCCTGAGATCTTGAAAGAGCCGGAAGTTTTCGTACAACCTGAACCGGTAAGGGCGATTGTCGAACCTGCTAAAAATCCTCAACCCCAGAAGGTGCGGAAACCTGTCAATTATGAGAAATATATCGGTGAGAACTTATTCGGTAAAATTGGTATCCTGATACTCGTCTTGGGTATGGGGCTTTTCGTGAAGTATGCGATAGATAAGGAATGGATAAACGAGACCTTGCGTACGATCCTTGGCTTTGGGATGGGCGGATTACTTCTATTCGTGGCTTGGCGTTTGAAGGATTCCTATCGTACCTTTAGCTCTTTGCTGGCGGGAGGCGCTTTCGCGATCTTCTATGTAACGGTGGCGATCGCCTATCATTATTACGGGCTGTTTAGCCAAACGGTCGCTTTTATTCTGCTTGTGCTGTTTACCGGATTTATGTCGTCTTTATCTATACTCTATAATCGTAGGGAACTGGCGATTATCGCTTTGGTGGGTGGATTTATCGCTCCATTCTTAGTGGGTAGCGGAGATGGAAGTTATTGGGTGCTGTTTACCTATGTCATGATCTTGGACCTAGGAATGTTCGGGCTATCTATCTATAAGAAGTGGGGGGAATTGCCTGTAATTTGTTTTGCCTTGACTTGGATCGTCTTTGCGGGTTATACGTATGCTGCGGATCTGGATTTGATGGGAAGTGTCCAATTAACACATTTACTTATTTTCTCTATCGCCTTCTATTTGATCTTCTTATTATCGGTCGCTTCCATCGTACGAATCAATATCCGGTGGATCAATCAATATTTATTAGGAGTGATCGGATTGAACAATTTTGTATTCCTGTTCTTTGCCCTTTGTCTCCTGCAGAATATGGAGCTTGAGCGGAATTGCAAAGGTCTGGTAACCCTTTTTGTTGCGGCTATTAACTTCGCTCTTTTCTTTTGGATCAAACGGAAAGGGGAACCTTTCACTTTCTTGATGCATACGTTATTGGGTATCGCTCTTACGTTCGTATCGGTGACGATCCCGATCCAACTGGAAGGGACCTTTATTACCTTGTTTTGGGCTTCAGAGGTAATGATTATTCTCTGGTTCTATAGTCGTTTCCGTCTGAGGGTTTACGAGATATTCGCTTGGGTACTTCCGGTCTTGACGCTGGGCTCTTACGGAATGGATGTCTTCCACGGATGTATGGAGGCTCGGTACGGAGATTCTTCCCTATTTATAAATGGCTTGTTCGCTACCGGTATTTTTACGGGGCTATCGTATTGGGTAGACGCTTGGTTGGTACGTCCGACAAGGATATCGACGAAAGGGTCTCTCTTGACGGGATGTGTCGTATTATATATAGCCTTTGTTTTCGATTTCTATTCATATGTAGATCCTTCGATCGTGTCCTTTAGCTATATCGAGACATTTACGGTGGCGGTTTTATTTGCTGCGAATGTTTTATTAGGGAAAAGCTATTTGCCTGTGTCAAGAAATGCGGGGGGATACGGACTACTCTTGGGGCTATCTTTATCCCTGTTCGGAGGAATGTCTTTGTGGGTCGGGTATGATGATCTCTTTATTCCCCGGTTCCTGCTATGGGTTTCCTTGCTTTTAATCGGGGGGCATATTTTTGTCTTGGGGCGGTACTATTATAAGTCATTTGACGCAAGAGAAAAGCGTACACATGGGATGACCTTATATATTTGTTTGCTGTCTACGATATTACTGGCCGTGGGAACGAATAATTTGTTGAATCAGTTGGGCTTGCCGGATGAATTAAGCGCAGGCTTCTCTATCTCGTTGAGTCTTGCCGGTTTTATGCAAATGGCGGTGGGAATGCGATTGCACCTGAAAGTTGTCCGGATGATTAGTTTGGCCACCTTCTCGATCGTATTGCTAAAGTTGGTGTTGGTAGATCTGTGGCTCTTGCCTACGATCGGGAAAGTGGTCGTCTTTATAATCTTGGGAGTTATCTTATTGGTTCTCTCCTTCTTGTATCAGAAGTTGAAAACCGTCTTGTTCGATGATAGCTTATAGGATATCCGCTAGTTTCTCCAGCCCCATGCTATGAGAGCCTTTGATCAAGATATGATAGCCCTTTAACGGCTGTTTCCGAAGCTCTTCCACCATTGCCTCCGTGGTAGCGAAGGGGGAGAACTCTTTGCCTACTTTAGAGAAATGCTCGCCGCAGAGGAACACCTTGTCGAACTGGCCTTTCTTGATCTGTTCGACAACCTCCGCGTGTAATTCGTCGCTAGTTGGTCCAAGCTCGCGCATATCTCCAAGGATGATGGCTTTAGGCTGTACGGGCATGGTGATGAAATTGTCCAGAGCTACTTTCATGCTACTCGGATTCGCATTGTAAGCATCGATAATCAATTCGTTATTCTCGGTTTTCTTGAATTGGGAACGGTTATTGGTTGGCTCGTAAGCGGCGATAGCACGACTGATACGCTCTGCCGGGATCTTGAAGAAGCGGCCTACGGCGACGGCGGCCAATACATTATCTAGGTTATAACTACCGATCATATGTGTTTCGACGGTATGCAACTTTCCTTGTTGCTTCCAATTGAACACTAAGAAAGGATCGCAACTGACTACCTGTCCGGACGCAAAAGCATCATCCCCGTTTCCATATGTGATTTGTTCGATGCCTTTGGCGATAGACTGAAGGTACTCGTTCTCTTTCTTGATAAATATCTTGCCTTTGGAGCGACGGATATAATCATATAACTCCCCTTTTGTCCGGATCACACCCTCGAAAGAACCGAAGCCTTCCAGATGGGCACGGCCTACGTTCGTGATGATGCCATAGTTAGGATGGACGATATCCACTAATTCCTTGATGTCTCCCGGATGGCTGGCGCCCATCTCGATAACCGCCATCTCATGGTCATGAGTCAATCGGAGCAAGGTCAAGGGAACGCCAATATGATTATTGAAATTACCTTCGGTATATAGCAAATTGAATTTCGTTGAGAGTACGGCAGCCAATAACTCTTTGGTCGTGGTCTTGCCATTCGTTCCGGTAATCCCGATGATCGGCAACCCCAGTACCTTGCGGTGATGGTGCGCTAATTGTTGCAAGGTCTTCAGCACGTTATCAACAAGGATCGTGCGTTCGCCTATATAATAATCGGGATTGTCTATGACGGCATAGACACAGCCGGATGCCAAGGCTTTCCCGGCATATTGATTTCCATCGAATTTATCGCCTTTTAAGGCGAAGAAGATAGAACCCTTCGGACAGTTCCGGCTATCTGTCGTTATTTGAGGGTTATGTATAAATAAATCATAGAGGTCGATAATACTCATGACTGTATCGCGTTAAATATTTATTCCTGTCTAATTCGGCGCAAATGTAGCAATTAAATAAAGAATGAAGAATCTAGAAGGAGATTTTAAGAGAGAAACCTGTATCTTTGCTGGAAATAAGGAAAGATCATGTTAGATAAAATGCTCAATATTAGAGGGACACTCACTTCTTTAGCGACGCCGTTGGTGATGGGAATCTTGAATATTACCCCTGATTCTTTTTATGCGGGCAGCCGCAAACAGACCGAGACCGCTATCGAGGACCGTATCCGGGAAATCTTATCGGAGGGAGGAGATTGGATAGATATCGGTGGTTATTCATCCCGTCCGGATGCCGCTGAGGTTACGCCGGAGGAAGAGATGCGCCGTTTGGAGTTTGCCTTACATATATTAAATAAGCATTACCCGGATATCCCGGTGTCCGTAGATACGTTTCGTGCGGGGATTGCGCGTCGTTGCGTAGAGGAATATGGAGCAGCTATCATTAACGATATCTCCGGCGGTGAGTTGGATGCGGATATGTTCCAAACGGTAGCGGATTTGAAGGTGCCTTATATCATGATGCATATGCGTGGAACCCCTCAAACTATGCAGAGGCATACTGATTACCCGGATATGATGGAGGAGATCATGCTGTACTTTTCCCGGAAGGTACGCCAGCTTCGGCTTTTAGGGGTGAATGATATCATCCTCGATCCCGGCTTTGGCTTTAGTAAGACGTTGGAGCAGAATTACCAATTGATGAGCCATTTAAAGGAGTTCTCTATTTTTGAGTTGCCTTTATTAGTTGGAGTCTCCCGTAAAAGCATGATTTATAAATTACTGGGTGGAACCCCTGCGGATAGCTTGAACGGAACGACCGTATTGAATACGTACGCTCTCTTGAACGGCGCTAATATCCTTCGTGTACATGATGTGCGGGAAGCAGTGGAAGCCATTCGCGTCATAGGTCAAATGACCAACAAATAATTTTCAACTTTCAATTCTCAATTAACTATGTGGATGCATTTCGGTATAAAAGACTTGATTGACGTATTGCTGGTGGCTTTCTTCCTGTACCAGACCTATAAGTTGATGAAAAGCTCGGGCACATTGGCTATATTCAGTGGGGTCGTATCATTCATCGTCGTATGGATCTTGATCTCGCAGGTATTGGAGATGCGGTTGATGGGGGCCATCTTGGATAAGTTTATTAGCGTAGGTTTCGTGGTTTTGGTAATCCTCTTCCAAGACGAGATCCGCCGTTTCCTGTTGGCGTTAGGTTCGCACCGGGGCTGGAAATTCCTAGGAAAACTTTTTTCCAAACGAGGAGACGACCCGGAGAAAGAAGGGAAGTTTGTCGCTCCTGTTGTCTTGGCCTGTATGAATATGGCCCGGAAAAAGACGGGTGCCTTGATCGTGATCCAGCAAGATATGGACTTGACGATCTATGAGCATACGGGCGAGATGTTCAACGCCGATGTAAATGCCCGCTTGATCGAGAATATATTCTTTAAGAACAGCCCGTTGCATGATGGTGCCATGATCATAGCCGATAACCGGATCAAGGCGGCCGGTTGTATCTTGCCGGTCGCCCAGAACGCCACCCTTCCCAAGGATATGGGATTGCGCCATCGTTCCGGTTTAGGGATGTCATTGGAGACAGATGCGCTGGTTATTATTGTCTCGGAGGAGAGAGGAAAGATCTCCGTGGCCCATAAAGGCAAGCTAAGTGTGAATGTGACAGCGGAAGAACTGCAACAAATACTCTCCGGTGAGCGGGAAGTGACGAATTACTGTTAAAAGATCTGAAACTGGTATCTCTACCTGTAATTCTTTTGCCTATTTTGTAAACTCTATATTGCATTATGCCTAATTTTGTAGCCGGATTACGAGTACAATTATTAAATAATATAAAATATCTTCCGCTATGGATTTAATGCAAGACATTATTGCGCGCGCTAAAGCTGACAAGCAGCGTATTGTTCTTCCCGAAGGTACCGAGGAAAGAACTCTTAAAGCTGCCGACCGATTACTGGCCGACGGTGTAGCAGACATTATCTTAATTGGAAACCCCGCTGAGATCAAGGAGTTGGCGGCTGGTTTTGGGTTGAACCACATCGGTGAGGCAACCCTTGTCGATCCGAAAAATCACGAGAAGAAAGCCGCATACGCAGACTTGCTTTTCCAACTTCGCCAAAAGAAGGGTATGACTCCCGAGAAGGCTGCGGTTCTAGTTGAAGATCCTTTGTTCTTGGCTTGTTTGATGATCAAGGCGGGTGACGCTGACGGTGAGATCGCTGGCGCTGAGAATACGACGGGTAATGTATTGCGTCCTGCTTTGCAAATTATCAAGACGGCTCCGGGCATGAAGTGTGTTTCCGGTGCGTTCCTTATGTTCACGCAGACTCCTCAATATGGGGATAATGGTATTTTGGTATTCGCTGATTGCGCGGTTATGCCAAACCCGAACGCGGAAGAGTTAGCTAGCATCGCTGTTGCTACCGCCGCTACGGCTCGTAATATCGTAGGCGTTGAGCCTCGTGTGGCTATGTTGAGCTTCTCTACGAAGGGTAGCGCTTCTCACGAGATGGTGGACAAGGTAGTGGAGGCTACTCGCTTGGCTAAGGAAATGGCTCCGGATTTGAAGATCGACGGAGAGTTGCAGGCCGACGCCGCTTTGGTTGAGGCTGTAGGTAGCAAGAAAGCTCCGGGTAGCGAGATCGCCGGTAAAGCGAATGTTTTGGTATTCCCGACTTTGGAGGTGGGTAATATCGCTTATAAGCTGGTTCAACGTTTGGGTGGCGCTGAGGCTGTCGGTCCTATCCTTCAAGGTATGGCCGCTCCGGTGAATGACTTGTCTCGCGGTTGTTCCGTAGACGATATTTATAAGATGGTAGCGATCGCTTGTAATCAATCCATCGGTTTGAAATCCGCAAAATAATAGATAATCCTAACGACTTAATAATATGAAGATTCTAGTATTGAACTGCGGTAGTAGTTCTATCAAATATAAGTTATTCGATATGACCTCCGGTGAGGTTATGGCTCAAGGTGGTATCGAGAAAATCGGTTTGCCGGGCGCGTTCCTGAAATTGACGGATAAGGAGGGCAAGAAGGTGGTTATCGAGAGAGAGATCCCCGGCCATCAACAAGGCATCGAGTTTATCTTGAGCGTATTGACCGACGCTACTTATGGTTGTATCAAGGACTATAAGGAGATCGACGCTGTTGGTCATCGTTTGGTACATGGTGGCGAGGAGTTCGCTTCTAGCGTATTGATCAATCAGGATGTAATCAATAAGGTAATCGAGTGCTCTGATTTGGCTCCGCTTCATAACCCGGCTAACTTGAAGGGTGTTCGGGCGATGGAGGCTTTGATCCCGGGTATTCCTCAAGTAGCGGTGTTTGATACGGCTTTCCACCAGACCATGCCGGATTATGCGTATATGTATGGTTTGCCTTACGAGATGTACAAGAAATATGGCGTACGTCGTTATGGCTTCCACGGAACCAGTCATCGATATGTATCCCGTCGTGCTTGCGAGATCTTAGGTGTTCCTTATGAGGATCAGAAGATTATCACGGCTCACGTAGGTAACGGTGGTTCTATCACCGCTATCAAGAATGGTAAGAGCGTGGATACTTCCATGGGCTTGACTCCGGTTGAGGGTCTGTTGATGGGTACTCGTTGCGGCGACGTGGATGCGGGTGCTTTGTCTTTCATCATGGATAAGGAAGGCATGGATGGTGCCGGCCTTTCCGACTTGATCAATAAGAGAAGTGGTGTTGCCGGTCTTTCCGGTATCTCTTCCGATATGCGTGAGATCGAGGCTGCCGTAGCTGCCGGAAATCCGCGTGCGATCATGACCTTGAACGTATATAACTACCGCATCAAGAAATATATCGGCGCTTATGCCGCCGCTATGGGTGGTTGTGATATCTTGGTTTGGACCGGTGGTGTCGGCGAGAACCAATGGGCGACCCGTCGTGCGGTTTGCGAGAACATGGAATACATGGGCATGAAGATCGATGTTGAGAAGAACGAGGGTATGCGTGGCGAGGAGATGGTAATCAGCACTCCGGACAGTAAGGTGACTATCATCGTCGTTCCTACGGATGAGGAATTCATGATCGCCGCCGATACCTTGGAGATCTTAGATAAAAAGTAACCAGTAACGTTTCATATAATTTTAGCTAATCCTCGCAGCTTACAAAACACGGGATTAGTGTTTAGATCGCCCCGACACCGGTTGGGGCGATCTTTTTTATGCGAATATCGGATTATTCGTTACTTTTGCGGAATTACATATTAAATATATACAAAACATGGCTCAATACAAACGTATCTTATTAAAATTAAGCGGGGAGTCGCTGATGGGTGGTAAACAATATGGGATCGATGAGGTTCGCTTGAATGAATATGCGGCACAGATCAAGGAGATCGCCGAGATGGGTGTACAGATCGGTATCGTGATCGGTGGAGGTAATATTTTCCGCGGGTTGAGCGGCGCTTCCAAAGGTTTCGATCGGGTAAAAGGAGACCAGATGGGTATGCTGGCAACGGTGATCAATAGCTTGGCGCTTAGCTCCGCTTTGGTCGCTCAAGGTGTGAAGGCGAAGGTACTGACGGCTATCCGTATGGAACCGATCGGCGAGTTCTATAATAAATGGCGTGCGATCGAGTTGCTGGAACAAGGCAACGTGGTAATCATGTCTGGCGGTACGGGTAATCCGTTCTTTACTACGGATACCGGATCTTCCTTGAGAGGCATCGAGATCGAGGCGGATGTCATGCTGAAAGGTACCCGTGTGGACGGTATTTACACCGCTGATCCGGAGAAAGATCCTACGGCTACCAAGTTCTCCGATATTACGTATGATGAGATCTATACCCGGGGCCTGAAGGTAATGGACTTGACCGCTACCACGATGTGTAAAGAGAACAACCTCCCGATCATCGTATTCGATATGGATACCAACGGCAACTTGAAGAAAGTGATGAGCGGAGAGAATATCGGGACACTGGTGCATAATTAGTGCCATTAACCGATGACATGGCAGTGCCATGCTGATGGCATAGTTGTGCCACTGGTTATGGCACAGCTATGCCATCCGTATGGCACTGTCGTGCCACAGGCATGGCAAGGTTGTGCCAGCCCTGTGGCAAATACGTTAGACCTTTATTCTTGTATATGAAGCATCCTTTTTTACTAGTATGGTTAACCTTGATCGTATTGTGTGGTTGCACGAGCTCGGGGAAACAGAAGAGGCATGTTATCGGCCTCTCCCAATGTATGCTGGACGATGCTTGGCGGGAAGCTATGATTAACGATATGCGTATCGAAGCCTCTAACTATGATGATGTGGAAATTATTATAAAGGATGCGCAAAACAATAACGAGACACAAATACAACAAATACGAGACTTGATCCGCCAAAAGGTGGATGTCTTGATCATCTCCCCCTATCAATCCGAGCCGATCACGGCAGTTGCCGAGGAAGCGTACCGTGCCGGAATCCCGACGATCATTACAGATCGCAAGGTAAATACCGATCAATACACCTCTTTTGTCGGGGCGAACAATTATGAGATCGGACTAGCGGCAGGCAATTACGCCGCCCATTATCTTCCCCCGAACGCTATTATCTTAGAGATATGGGGACTCACGCAAACCTCCCCGGCGCAAGAGCGACATAAAGGTTTTGTCGATGCCTTGCGAGAAAGGGAGGATCTTTCTTTCCGTAAGATAGAAGGACAATGGTTGGTCGATACGGCCCGGATGGAGCTTCGGAAGTTAGAGCATCCCGAACAGATAGATTTCGTTTACGCCCATAACGACATGATGGCCATAGCCGCCCGGGAATACTTTATGGCATGGGATTCCATCCGAGGACGGGATTTGCGGATTATCGGCGTGGATGCTGTGGCGGGTGCCGGTCTGGAAGCCGTGGAAGATGGCCGGATCAACGCCTCTTTCCTCTATCCGACAGGAGGGGAGCAAGTGATTCGCACGGCTATGCGTATCATTCAAGGGGAGCCGGTGGATAAGTTTATCCCTCTTCGTACGGCTCCGGTAGATCATCAGTCTGCCCGCACCTTATTGTTGCAAGCGGACCAACTCCAGAAATATAAGCAACGTATCGAGGCGCAGCGTTCCCGCATCGACGGTTTGTCCGACCGGTTTTATTTCCTGCGAAACTCTTTAGGGGTGATCTCCTTATTGATGATCGGTTTTATCGCCCTTTCCATTTACGCCTTTTACATAAACCGGAAGATGAGGCAGGCGAATCGTAAGCTAATCTCCTTGAACGCGGAGATGAAAGAGGTGACGGCGCAGAAACTCCAATTCTTTACGAATGTCTCCCACGAGGTACGTACGCCCTTGACCTTGATTCTCGCCCCTTTGGATCGCTTGATTGTCTCGTTGCGGGAATCTCCTTACGCCTCGGATCTAGGACTGATCCAGAAGAACGCCAACCGTTTGTTGCGTGTGATCAATCAGATATTAGATTTCCGGAAGGTGGAAGGCAAGCAAGAGAAACTAGCGGTACGGGAAATCGATTTGGTTCCTTTCGTTGGCGAGATCAAATCTTATTTTGACAGTATGGCCTCGGTACGTGCGATCTCCTATACGTTTACTTCTTCGATAAAACAATGTACGTTATGGATCGATCCGGACTTATTGGAGAAGGTATTTTTCAATCTTCTCTCGAACGCTTTTAAGTTTACGCCGGAGGGAGGTAGCGTGCGAATAGAGCTGACGGAAGAGGGAGATCGGGTCTTTATACAGGTTATCGATACGGGAAGTGGTATCCAACCCGCTAACCTTCCGCATCTGTTTGACCGTTTCTATACGGAGGATCGGTCGATGGGAACCGGGATCGGATTGCATTTGGTAAAGGAGTATATACATATGCACGGAGGGGAGATCCGTGTGGAGAGCGAGCCGGGGCAAAGAACTACCTTTACCGTTTGCCTACGGAAAGGAAAGGCGCATTTCGAGGATAGCGACCTGATGGAAACGTCCGTATCCCATCAAGCCTACGAAGCCTCCCGGTTGGACGATTCGGAAACCAAGGAGATACTTTCCAAGACCTATCCTTATACGATACTGATCACCGAGGATGACGATGAGGTTCGCTGCTTTTTGGAACGTGAGCTTAGCCTTCATTTCAAGATCCGGACGGCCGCGAACGGGAAAGATGCCTTGCGGGTATTGGAAGAGGAGGAGATATCATTGGTAGTAAGCGATGTGATGATGCCGGAGATGAATGGTTTCGAACTTTGCCGGACGATCAAGTCGCAACTTCCCTTTAGCCATATCCCGGTGATCTTATTGACCGCCTTGACCGATGAGCGTCAACGGATTTTCGGAATAACCGGCGGGGCGGACGATTATATACAGAAGCCTTTCCATACGGATTACGTGAAGATCAAGATTATCCACCTATTGCAAGAACGCCAGAAGTTACGGGAACGTTTGTTGGAGAAGCTGCGGGATAATAAGCTCCTTCTGTCCGAGCCGGAAAAGGTGGAGAGTATCGATGATACCTTCTTGCGTAAGTTCGCGGAACAGATCGAGGCGGTTTATGCGGACCCCGAATATAATGTGGAGAAACTAAGCGAGACCTTGGGATTATCCCGGGGGCACCTTCACCGGAAGATCAAGGAGCTGACCGGAACCGCACCCGTCGAGTTCTTGCGTACCTATCGCTTGAATAAGGCGACCCAGTTGTTGAGGCAGAACGCGTATACGGTGAGTGAGGTCGCTTACCGAACCGGTTTCTCCTCGCCCGCTTACTTCTCTAAATGTTTCAAGGCGGTCTACGGGGTTACGCCTACCGAGTATCAATAACATTTGTACGATCTTTATCACAAATGTCATATCTCCTCATCTTTAGGGGATAAGTGTTTTTCTATCCGGAAGAATCCTATTAATTTTGGCGGAGAATCAAACAGTATTATCCTTTAATCCGTTCGTTTATGAAACAACAAACAAAGAGACTTCTTAAGAGTTTATGTATGGCTGTCGGTGTCGTTTTATTAAGTACTGTCGATCCATTGGCCGGATATGCGACAGAACGTACTATAGATATAAAGCATCTGGGCGAAGGACAAAGCATTGTCCGTGTGGATGCGCAAGCCAAGTATTTGTTGCTTCCGGTCGAGGAGTCCTCGCCGGAATCCAAGTTATATATGATTGTCGATAATGACGTGGTACGGACTTTTAATGTTCGTTTGGCGGTGAATATGGTGGATTATTTCGTTCCGGTAGATCTCTCGGGGTATGCGGATAAGCATATCTCCTTCAACTTCCAGCTTGCCCCGGAATCGGCTCTTTGCTGGAAAGAGATGAAGCTATCCGATCAGTTTGATTCGTCTAACCGGGAGAAATTCCGTCCGGCCTATCATTTCTCGCCGGCTTGGGGATGGATGAATGATCCGAACGGCATGGTATACAAGGATGGTGAGTATCATTTGTTCTATCAATACAATCCGTATGGCTCGATGTGGGGGAATATGCACTGGGGGCATGCGATCAGCAAGGACTTGATTCATTGGGAGCATCAACCGGTGGCGATCGCTCCGGATGCCTTGGGTACGATCTTCAGCGGTAGCTGTGTGGTGGATAAGGATAATACCGCCGGTTTTGGCGCTGGCGCTATCGTGGCTTTCTATACCTCGGCCAGCGACCGGCAAGTGCAGAGTATGGCCTATAGCTTGGACAACGGCCGGACGTTCAAGAAATATGACCGGAATCCGATCCTTACTTCTACGCAACGTGATTTCCGTGACCCGAAAGTTTTCTGGCATAAGGAATCCAATAAATGGATCATGGTACTCGCCGTAGGGCAGGAGATGCAACTCTATTCTTCTCCCAATTTGAAGGACTGGACGTATGAGAGCAGTTTCGGAGAAGGACAAGGAGCGCATGCGGGCGTTTGGGAATGCCCGGACTTGATCGAGCTTCCGGTGAAGGGTACGGAATTGAAGAAGTGGGTCTTGATCTGTAATATCAACCCCGGCGGTCCGTTTGGCGGCTCTGCTACCCAATATTTCGTAGGTACGTTCGATGGGAAACAGTTCGTGAATGAATCTCCGGCCTTGACCAAATGGATGGATTACGGCAAGGATCATTACGCTACGGTAACTTGGAGTAACGCTCCGGAGGACCGGAAGATCGCCTTGGCTTGGATGAGCAATTGGGAATATGCGAATAACGTGCCGACCTTGCAATACCGGAGCGCGAACTCGGTTCCTCGCGACTTGGCTCTTTATACGAAAAACGGACAGACGTATTTGAGCAGTACCCCGTCTCCCGAAATGTTGAAATTGAGAGGTAAAGCCCAGAAGAAAGGAACCTTCAAGGTAGACCGTTCCCATGAGGTCAATCCGATACTTTCCGATCATACGGGAACCTATGAGATCGAGATCAAGTTTAAGAATAACGGAGCCGATATCATGAGTTTCCAGTTGTTTAACTCGAAAGGTGAGGAAGTGGAGATGCATTATAATCTTCTGGATAATACGTTCACGATGGATCGCCGTAACAGCGGGGCTACGGATTTTAGCAAGACATTCGCCACGGCTACCTCGGCCCCGATCTCCGCCGCTAAGGAATATACCTTACGTTTGTTGGTAGACAATTGTAGCATAGAGGCCTTCGACGGGAATGGAGAGTTTGTCATGACCAACCTAGTCTTCCCGGAAGAGCCGTATAATCGCATTAGCTTCAATGCGAAGGGAGGAGTGTTCACGGTTACGTCATTAACCATTTATCCCTTCAAATAATTAAAAACAAAATATATCATGGAAAAGAGTAAACCTGTAGTAGTAGGCATTGGTGAATTATTGTGGGATGTTTTCCCGGAAGTGAAGAAAGCCGGTGGAGCGCCGATTAATTTTGTGTATCACGCTACCCAATTAGGAGCGGAAGGTTATGCGATCAGTGCCGTGGGCAACGACGTGTTCGGAACCGAGATTATTCAGGAATTGGATAAGAACGGTATCGATAGTAATTATATCAGTACGGTGGAATATCCGACCGGAAGCGTGATGGTAGAGCTAAAGAACGGCATCCCTTCCTATACGATCATCGAAGGTGTGGCATGGGATCATATCCCTCTTACCCAAGCGTCTATCGATTTGATGAAACGTGCGGACGCCGTATGCTTCGGAACATTGGCGCAACGTGCTGCGGAATCTCGTGAGACGCTTCGTACCTTACTTTCTTATATGCCTAGTCATGCCTTGCGCTTTTTCGATATCAATATCCGTCAGCATTTCTATTCGAAGGAATTGATCGAATCGTTGCTCGAATTGGCGAACGTATTCAAGATCAATGATGAGGAATTGGAAATGCTTCGCCCGATGTTTGGTCTGGAAGGCACGATAGAGGATATGTGTCGCTGGTTCATGAAGAAATATGGTTTGCGCTATTTGGTACTTACGGCCGGGGCGGAGTATAGTACGATCTTTTCCGAGGAGGAGGTCTCTACGATTCCTACCCCGAAGGTACAGGTGGTAGATACGGTAGGCGCCGGCGATTCTTTCTCCGGGGTGTTTATTTCATCGATCTTAACCGGAAAACCTTTACGTGAGGCACATGAGAAAGCGGTAAAAGTAGCCGCTTATGTTTGTACGCAGAGTGGCGCATGGCCTGCTTACCCTAAAGATTTATAAGCCATGAGCGAGAAGACTTCATCCTTGAAATTGATTCCCGTGATGTTGGCGTTCTTCGCCATGGGATTCGTGGACTTAGTGGGAATCGCCTCTAATTACCTGAAAGCGGATTTAGGCTTGAGTGATTCGGAGGCGAATATCTTCCCGTCGCTTGTGTTCTTCTGGTTCTTGATCTTCTCCGTCCCGACGGGGATGTTGATGAACCGTATCGGGCGGAAGAAGACCGTGTTATTGAGCTTGATCGTAACGTTTCTTTCGCTAATGATCCCGATCTTCGACGACGCATATATGGTCATGTTGATATCTTTCTCCCTGTTGGGTATCGGCAACGCTTTGATGCAGACTTCCTTGAACCCGTTATTATCGAATATCGTAAGCGGGGATAAGCTAGCTAGTTCCTTGACGTTTGGCCAGTTCGTGAAGGCGATCGCCTCCTTCTTGGCGCCTTATATCGCCATGTGGGGTGCTACCCAAGCGATACCGTCGATGGGACTCGGTTGGCGTGTCTTGTTTCCGGTCTATATGGTGATCGCCGTGATCGCTATCCTGCTATTGGGAGCTACCACTATCCACGAGACCAAAGAGGAGGGACGGCCCTCCACCTTTGGCGAATGTCTGGCTTTGCTGGGCAAGCCTTTTATCCTGCTTTGCTTTATCGGTATCATGTGCCATGTGGGGATCGATGTAGGGACGAATACGACCGCCCCGAAGATCTTGATGGAACGTCTAGGCATGACGTTGGCCGACGCAGGCTTCGCCACGAGCCTGTATTTCATCTTCCGTACGGCGGGATGCTTCTCCGGGGCTTTTATCTTGCGAAAAGTCTCTCCGAAAGGATTCTTTGCCTTTAGTGTTTTCTTGATGTTATTGGCGATGATCGGTCTGCTGTTCTTCCATTCGAAAGAGATCATCTATGCTTGTATCGCCTTGATCGGCTTTGGAAACTCGAACGTCTTCTCCATTATTTTCGCCCAAGCCCTGCTTTCTATGCCGAATAAGCAAAATGAGGTGTCCGGCTTGATGATTATGGGACTGTTTGGCGGCACGATCTTCCCGATCTTTATGGGAGTGGCATCCGATATGTTGGCTTCTCAAGCAGGGGCAATACTGGTGTTGTGCGTGGGCGTAGCCTACTTACTATTCTTTACGCCCAAGTTAAGTAAACGATAATAGATACGGATATATTTTTTGTCGGATCTATATGATTTCTTCGTTCGCTGCCGCCGAATGATCATTCGGCAGTGGCGAATTGAGAATAGATCCGTATGTGCGGATCTATTTATAGAGTCTTGTGAATCTTTTCTTCGGTAGTATTTTAATTATATGCTTGCGGAGTTAGAAATCTTTATTACTTTTGTTAATTAAAAGATTCGCAAACAAAAAACGTATATTTATGATAGATACGAAACAATTGATCAAAGCAGGGGAAGAGAAGATGACGTTCGCCATTGAGTATCTGGACGAGCAATTGTCTCACATTCGGGCTGGTAAGGCTAATCCGAAAATCCTCGATTGTGTGAAGGTAATGTATTATGGGGCGCCTGTTCCTCTTACTAACGTGGCTACGGTGACGGTTCCGGACGCACGGACTATCATGATCACTCCGTGGGAGAAGAAGATCATCCGCGATATTGAGAAAGGTATTCTGGATTCTGAGTTAGGTATCACGCCGGAGAATAACGGTGAGGTGATCCGCTTAGGTATTCCTCCGTTGACTGAGGAGCGTCGCCGTCAATTGGTGAAACAATGTAAGCAGGAGGCGGAGAATGCGAAGATCAGCGTTCGTAACGCTCGTCGTGACGCTATTGAGGCTTTGAAGAAAAGCATCAAGTCTGATGGGGTTCCCGAGGACGTAGAGAAAGACGCCGAGGCAGAGGTTCAGAAAATCCATGATAAGTTTATCAAAAAGATCGATGAGCTTTACGCCGCTAAAGAAAAAGAAGTAATGACCGTTTAAATAATTGAAAGTTGAAACTTGAGAATTGAGAATTAAGGAACCCCATTGAGTCCTTATTCCAATTCTCAATTTTCAATTCTCAATTTTCAATTCTCATGAGGGGACTGGTAATAAAAAACACAGGTAGTTGGTATACGGTCCGTACGGAAGACGGGCGAGATATAGAGAGTAAGATCAAGGGTAACTTTCGTCTGAAAGACATAAAGAGTACCAATCCGGTCACGGTAGGAGACCGTGTCGTAATCGATATTAATAAAGAAGGAACCGCTTTTATTACAGAGATCGAGGAGCGTAAGAATTATATCATCCGTCGTGCCTCTAACTTATCGAAGCAATCGCATATTATCGCCGCGAATTTGGATCAGGCGATGCTGATCGTTACGGTGAATTATCCTATAACAACAACGATATTTATCGATCGCTTCTTGGCGACAGCCGAGGCTTATCGTGTCCCCGTTAAATTAGTTTTCAATAAGATTGATCGTTATAATAATGAGGATCAAAGAGCGTTGGAGAATTTAATCGAGTTGTATACCTCGATAGGTTATCCCTGTTCGACGCTATGTGCCCGGACCGAGGAAGGTTTGGATGCCTTGAAAGCGGATCTAAAAGATAAGATTACGCTTTTGTCCGGCCATTCGGGTGTCGGAAAATCCACGATTATCAATAAACTGGTGCCGGGGGTGAATCTCCGTACCGGTGATATCTCCGAATATCATAACAAAGGAATGCATACGACCACCTTTTCTGAGATGATTTCTCTTCCCGGGGGAGGCTATTTGATCGATACTCCGGGTATCAAAGGATTTGGAACGATCGAGATGGCGGACGCTGAGATCTCCCATTATTTCCGGGAGTTGTTTAAATACTCGGAAGAATGCCGTTTCAATAACTGCACGCACCGTCATGAACCGGGCTGCGCCGTCATTCAAGCCGTTAACGATGGGCTAATCAGCGAGTCCCGCTATAAAAGCTATCTAAGCATCTTGGATGATCGCATGGAAAGCAAGTACCGGGAAGAATTCTAACACTTTATTACAACATCAAACGGCCGGCAGGCTCATACCGGTGATTTTACGGTATAGATCGAGCGCATATACATCGGTCATGCCGGAGATATAATCGAGTACGCATTGTATCTTGCCATATGTAGTAGGAGCTTTCGTGTCATATTGCTCCGGTATCCGTTGTAAGAGCAGTTTGCTGTAAGCATGCTCTTGGTTCATCACGGCCTCGGTCAAGCTGTCGATCAGATGGCTGAAAATATGATAACCGGCTAATTCAATGTCGAGCACTTCTTTTGCCTTATATATTTTCTTGTATGCTGTAGCCGAGCAATTAGCGTAAGCCTGTTTGGCTTGATCGCATATGTTATTGATTAACGGAGTGCTGTAGGTACCATTGAGGATGCTTTCCTCGTTCTCTAAAAAGACACGGGAACATTCATCCACTAATAGCCCGATAATACAAGAACGCAGATAGGCGATTTGCTCATTGGTATCGTCTACCATATGCATGACCTTGCGGATATGCTCCAACCGCTCTCCTTCGAAAAATCCCAATAATAGTTGTATGGCCTCTTCGGTGGTCAGGATATGTAGTTTGCAAGCATCTTCTATATCCATAATTTGATAGCAGATATCGTCTGCCGCCTCTACTAAGTAAACTAACGGGTAACGAAGAAATTTGTCCGGGGCTTCCGGGCTATGTCCGATCCCTAGCTCTTGGGCGATTTGCAGATAGCTTCCCTCCTCCGATTGGAAAAAGCCGAATTTCCCTTTCTTTCCTGAATAGATGGATGCGTAAGGATATTTGATGATAGAGGCTAATGTGCTATATGTTAAGGCAAATCCCCCTTTTCTGCGTCCAATGAACTGATGGGTCAGCAACCGCATGGCGTTTGCGTTACCTTCAAAATGGACGAAGTCTTCCCAGCGTCCCCGTTCCTTCCGTACTTTCTCTTCTAGTTTTCGCCCATTCCCTTCGGAGAAGTAAGCGGAGATCGCTCTCTCTCCGGAATGCCCGAATGGAGGGTTTCCCATATCATGGGCAAGGCAAGCGGCTGATACGATGGAACCTATCTCCGGGAAGTTGATACTGCCGTCCGGATATTTTTGCATAAGTCCTTTCGCTACGTTATTACCCAATGAACGTCCTACGCATGATACTTCCAGACTATGTGTAAGTCGGTTATGTACAAAGATACTTCCCGGAAGGGGGAACACCTGTGTCTTGTTTTGTAGTCTTCGAAAAGGGGATGAGAAAATCAAACGGTCATAGTCACGTTGGAAATCAGTTCTCTCGTGTTTCCGCTCGTGATACTCTTCCATCCCGAAACGCTTGCCGGATAATAGCTGGGTCCAGTTCATAGTCAATACATTAATATATATATCGCAAATGTAGAGATAATCTGTGCAAATCATTGAATATTTGTGGAAGAAATTAGAGTTAATGGTTAATTTCCTGACTGAGTTGTTTTCGAAGCTTATAAATAGAGCTGTAATTTTATTCCAAGATGATAGTCAGATAGTGATTGGATGTTATAGGAGGAAGATGATAATGAAGAAAAATTATGTTAATTGAAATTTGTTGTTAGTTTCATTAGAACTAAATCAAATTAACATATTTAATTTATTGAGGGATGATGAAAATTTGACTATGTGTTATCGCAAACACCTGAAAAAGTGAGGAACATACTGATTTTTGTTACGTTTTAACTTGTATGTATAGTTATTATATATATATTTGTCTGTCAAAACATGAAAAACGACTTAGTTCTAATGATACTACGTTGTTATTATTATTTAAAATAGAACCGTTTGATTTTAAATAGAAAGAGATTTCTGTATGAACATAATAATAACTTTAAACAAAAAAGAGTAAATGCCTATGCACTAAAAAAGAAAGAAAAGAGAGCCCGATCTCTCTAAAAAGAGTATGAAAATTAAAAAAGCACAAATGTAGAATCACTTAAATCAAAAACGATTTTTCATGAGAAAGTCATTTATCTTATTATTGGCGTTTTTTCTGTGTGTTACAGGATATGCACAGAAACTAACGATTAGTGGTGTCGTCATTGACAAGGATCTAAATGAGCCACTAACAGGAGTGAACGTGTTAGTAAAAGGTACGACAACCGGTACCATTACTGACTTTGATGGAAAATATACCTTGGAGGCTGACGCAAACTCTATTTTGGTATTCTCTTATTTAAGTATGAAAACGATTGAGGAGCCTGTAAATGGCCGTACGAAAATCGATGTTACGATGGTTTCAGACGCAGAGGCTTTGGATGAGGTTGTCGTAACGGCGATGGGTATCAAACGTGAATCAAAGACTTTGACTTATTCCGCACAAACGGTAGGCGGTAAGGACTTGAACGAGATTAAGAATGTGAATATGATCAACTCTTTACAAGGAAAGAGCGCTGGTTTGCAGATTACCCCGAACTCTACGGGTGCGGGTGGTTCTTCCAAGATCTTGTTCCGTGGTAATAAATCTATTAGTGGTAATAATCAGCCGTTGATCGTTGTGGATGGTGTTCCTATGATGATGAATGTCTCGGATTCACAGATTGATGGATCTTATGGTGGTGGTCGTGACGGTGGTGATGCCATGTCTACTATCAACCCGGACGATATCGCTCAGATTACCTTGTTGAAAGGAGCTTCCGCCGCTGCTTTGTATGGTGCGGTCGCTGCCAACGGTGCCATTATGGTTACGACTAAGTCATCGCAGTCTGGAAAAGTCGCTATAAATGTATCTAGTAATACGACGGTTGAGACTCCGATGGTGTTACCGAAGTTCCAGAATTCTTATGGCGTAAGTAACCAAGGAACGTTTAGCTGGGGCGATAAGCTTGCTTCTTCTTCTCCAAACTATGCGAAGGATTATTATAATCTTGGCTATACGACCAACAACTCTATCTCGTTGGCTGGTGGTAATGATAATATCTCATCTTATTTTTCTTATGCGAATGTATCTTCTAATGGTATCGTTCCGGAGAATACATATATGAGCCATAACTTGCTAGCGAAGGTTGGCTTTAACCTATGGACAAAACTTCATGTAGACGTGTCTGCTCGTTATAATAATCAGCATATCGAGAACCAGCCGACTGCCGGTTATGTAGGTAATCCTACTTTGGGCGCTTACTTGTTTCCAAGAGGAGAGGACTGGGATTATTATAAGAGTAACTATGAGGTGTACGATGGCACAAGAAATATAAATGTACACAATTGGACAAATACCGCTCAAGAGCAGTTCTCCAATCCATACTGGATGTTGAATCGCCAAAAACCGGTTTCTTATCGTAATCGCTATGAGTTTGGCGGTAGTGTCAAGTATGACATAATGGAAGGTCTTTCCGTTACAGGTCGCCTGCGTTATGAACGTGGTGATGAGACATGGAACTTGAATGAATATGCGTCTAGTACGGCAGGCCGTAACTTGCTGGGTACGATGAAAGACACACGCGTGAATAGCGAGCAGACTTATGGTGACTTGTTGGCCCAATATAATAAGACTTGGGAGGATACTTATTCTTTGTCTGTAACCGCAGGTGGAAGCTACCAAAAGACAAAAAGTTCTTCTTTAGAATTGATCGGTTGGGGTGATTCTCAGTTCTCTGTTAACGATGCGGGCGTGATTACAAGTGGTGCTTACTATCCTAATATCTTCTCTCCGGCTAACTATTATAAATTACAGACTACAAAGACTTTGGCCGAGAAACGTTTGAATTCAGTGTTTGCTACTGCCCAATTTGGTTATAAGGAAGGTCTGTTTATCGATGTTAGTGCCCGTAACGACTGGTCCTCAACATTGGCGTTTACAGATGGTGTTTCATTCTTCTATCCGTCTGTTGGAGCAAGTGTTTTGTTGGATAGATTTATTGATTTCGGCAAGAACGTGGATTTATTCAAGTTACGTGCTTCTTATTCTATTGTAGGTAACGATGTGCCTATCGGTGTGACCAACGAGCGTTATACATTAGGAGATCAAGGTGCGTTGAATCCGCCGGAAAAATCATCTTTCCGTACGTTGAAACCAGAAAAGACAAATTCGTTGGAAGTCGGCTTTGATGGTACATTCTTCCAGAATCGTTTCAACGTAAATTTGACCTATTATAAGACAAATACCAAGAATCAATATTTTGACATCTCCGCTCCATGGGAAACTGGTTTGAAGAGCCGTTATATTAATGCTGGTAACGTACAGAACCAAGGTTTCGAGGTTAGTCTAGGTTGGTATAATCAATTTACGGATAATTTCAGCTGGAGCACGAACTTTAACTTCTCTTACAATAATAACAAGATTATAGAGTTGGCCGACGAGCTTTCCGAGTGGAACCTGACAAGTTATTGTACAGGTGCCAAAGTGCTCTTGAAAGAAGGTGGGCATTTCGGAGACCTTTATGTTCGCGACTTACAACGTGATGATAACGGAAAGCCTATTGTCTCTGATACCGGTGCCCCTGTATTAGCGGGATCCGATAATAAAGATCTTGTTTATGCGGGCGATATGAATGCGAAAGTGAACATGGGTTGGACAAATACCTTCCACTATAAAGATTTCACGTTGTCATTCTTAATCGATGCGAAGGTTGGCGGTAAGGTCTTGTCGATGACTGAGGCTACCATGGATGGTTGGGGCGTTTCCGAACGTTCTGGTTTGGCTCGTGACGCAGGTTTTGTAGAGGTCGATGGAGTACAATTTGACCCGCAATTGTATTATTCAACTACCGGTGGTACAAGCTACAACTCTAATATCTTGACTTCCCAGTACGTATATGACGCAACTAATGTTCGTTTGCGTGAGTTATCATTTGGTTATACCTTCCGCAACTTGTTTGGCGCAGGTAAAAACTTGACCGCTTCTATCATTGGACGTAACTTGTTCTTCTTCTATAAGGATGCTCCGATGGATCCGGATGTAGCTGCTGGAACGGGTAATGGCTGGCAGGGTATCGATATGTTTGCGTTGCCGACAACCCGTAGCTTTGGTTTGAACTTAAAACTTAATTTCTAAATCTTACAGGTATTACTTATGAAACTAAATAGAATTCTAAAATATGCGGCTGTATCAGCTTTAGCTTTTAGCACAGGATTAACAACCGTGAGCTGTACAGACGATTTTGAGACATTGAATACCGATCAGTATGAGGTAGACCCGAACACTCTTCCTTTCTCTGCGCAGTTTAAAGAACCGCTGTCTTATGTATATGCTCCGCAACAGAACTTGTTCCAGTACTGCTTTAGTTTGAACGTAGACTTGTTTAGCGGTTATTTCATGACACCACATAATTTCAATGGTTCCGGTAACGTGGATTATGCGTTGAATCGTAGTTTTTGTGGAGGTATGTACGAGAATGTTTATTTACACATTTTCAATAATACACGTCGTTTGATCGCCTCTTGTGACGAACAAGGATTGACAGACTATGCAGGAATGATGCGTGTTGTTCAGGCTTATGCGATCCAGATGTTGACGGATGTTTACGGCCCGGTAGCTTATACGTCTTGTATCGAAGATCCGACAAATGGTGCTTCGTTCTCTTATGATACACAGCAGAGCATTTATAACTCCATTTTCGAATTGTTAGATAAAGCGCTTCAAGATTTCCAGAGTCCGAAATCCACATTGGAGGAGAGACAGTCATTCGACTATTGGTGTAATGGCGATTTGGATATGTGGATTCAAGTAGCCAATCAATTAAAGCTACGTGCAGCCTTGCGTATCGTGAAGGCCGATCCGACTTTAGCTAAACAAAAAGCTGAGGAGGCTGCCAAGGGAGCTATATTAAAACAGGATGTATTGATCAACAAGAGTTTGAGTAATGAGCAAACTCGTATGTTTGAATGGGGAGATAGTGGTATGAATGCTAACTTAACTACGATACTGGAAGGATTCCAAGATCCTCGCTTACCGCTGTATATGACGAAGAACCAAGCTGATGTTGAATGTGAGGATGGGAAGACGATTGTATCCGGTACTCAATATTTAGGTATTCGTGGCGGCTGTGACTTGCCTGCTAAACCGAATCAATGGGGTAACTTCTCGAAGATCGTTTGTTCTTATACAACAGCTTTACCGGTAATGATGGCAGCCGAAGGTTATTTCTTGCGTGCGGAAGGTGCGTTGCGTGGTTGGAGTAACATGGGAGGTACGGCGAAGGAACTGTATGAGCAAGGTATCCGTGTTTCTATTAAGAATCAGTTGGCTTATAAGGGAAGTCTGGCCGGAGTAAGCTCAATTTCAGAAACAGAGATCGATGCTTATATCAGTGGCACGACAACACAAAAGGACTTCGTCGACCCGGTTAATGGTCAAAACAGCATCAAGGCTCAGAATGATATTACGGTTAAGTGGGATGAGAGCGCGACTAATGAGAAGAAATTACAACGTATCATTACACAGAAATGGATTGCGAACTTCCCGTTGTCTTGCGAGGCTTGGGCGGAATTTCGTCGTACAGGTTATCCGAAATTATTCCCGAACCGCGTGAATAAGAGTAATGGGGATATTGATACGAATGAACAGGTTCGTCGTTTATTGTATTCCGATAATGAGGATAATACGAATACCGTGGAATATCAAAAAGGTATCGAGCTGCTGAACCAAGAGAATACGGGTTCGATCTCCGGTGATAAAGGTGGCACTCATGTATGGTGGGATAAGGCTGGTGTAGGTAATTTCTAATCGGCATTAATAGGTTTTATTGTTAAATAATATGTAATGAAAGGGCTTCTTCGAGTTTGCGAAGAGGCCCTTCTGAATTTTGTAGTACTTTAGAAGGATAAATCTAAGATTATATGATGAACAGATGTATTTATTTATTTTGTTGGCTTTGTCTGGCTTGCTGGTTAAAGCCCGTATCAGCAGAGGAGCAAGCCTTGTTGGCGATCCCTGAGCCGGGAGAGAAAACCTTGATTCACTCAGATTGGTATGCCCGGAAAGCGAATGAAGTGAAAATGGATGGGAACCGGTTGAGCGCGGCGCCTTTGGATAAAACAGGATGGTTACCGGCCCGTGTGCCGGGCACGGTATTGACTACACTTTTGGAGAACCATATGTATCCGGCTCCCGAGTTCGGCTTGAATAACAATCTGATTCCTGATATACATGAGGTCGGCAATGATTTCTATACTTATTGGTTTACTCGTCAGTTTACTATCAATAATTTACCAGAGGGACGTAATGTCTGGTTAAATTTCCGGGGCATTAATTATAAGGCGGAAATCTTTTTAAATGGTAAGCGGATCAATCGAAATACCCATGAGGGCATGTTCTTGAGGAAGACTTTTAATATAACCTCTTATCTTCGTACGGATGCTCCGAATGTATTAGCGGTATTGGTTTATCCTCCTACACATGCCGGAAATCCGAATGGCGGACAAGGTGGCGATGGGCAGATCGCCCGGAATAATACGATGCAATATACGCCGGGTTGGGACTGGATACAACCGGTACGTGACCGGAATACGGGTATTTGGGATGAGGTCTCTATTACGACAACCGGGCCGGTATGCCTCTCTTCTCCTTATGTCGTGACCAAGGTACCCGGCGTACGTGATCCGGAAACGAAAACTCAAAGGGAGGCTTTTGTGAATACCTCTGTCGAGCTAGAGAATACCGGGAGCACTTCCTTAAAGGGGCTATTGGTTTGTGAGACGAACGGAACCCGCTTAACCCAGCCGATTACTTTATCGCCATTCGAGAAGAAAACGGTATCCTTGAATCCTTTAGCGGTAAAGAATCCTCGTTTATGGTGGCCTAACGGTATCGGTGAGCAGCCTTTATATGATATGAACCTCTCTTTTGAGATCGGGAATCAAGTGAGTGACAGGGAACGGCTGCGTTACGGTATCCGGGAGATTACTTCCGATAAATGTCCGGATAACGGGGGACGCCGTTTCTTCGTGAACGGACAGAAAATATACGTCACGGGTGGTAACTATATTAATTCCGATTGGCTGCTTCGTCTTTCTCCGGAACGTTATCGGGATGAGGTACGTTTCCATGCGGAAATGAATCTGCGTATGATCCGTGTATGGGGAGGTGCGTTGGTGGAACGGCCGGAATTCTATAACGCCTGTGATGAGTTCGGTATCTTAGTCTTTCAAGATCTGTGGGGCAGTGGTGATTGCAATGGCGCTTGGGAGGATCCGACTAAGATGGATTCCCGAGAACGTCGTTGGGAATATCCCGATAATCATGATTTATTTATCGCCTCCGTGGAAGATCAAGTGAAAATGATCCGTAACCATCCGAGTCTTTGTTTCTGGTGTGGGGCGAATGAATGGCCTTTAGCGAAAGATATCGATCAATGTTTGAGAAAGGAGGTTTTCCCCCAGCTAGATCCGGAGCGTCTTTTCGTGAGTTTCTCTACAGATACGTTGTTTACCCGGAATTATTTGGGGGATAATGGGGATGGTCCTTACGGTATACAAGAGCCGGAATGGTTCTTTAGCTTCCGTTCGCATCCGTTTAATCCGGAAGCCGGATCGGTTGGTTCCCCGGAGGTCGAGAGTATGCGGGAGATGATGACGGAACAGGATTTGGCCGGTTTCCCAAGGAAAGGTTTTACTCGTAATTATACGTGGCGGTATCATAAGGATCTGGGCTATGGCGATCATCTGGAGCGATATGGGGAGGTGAAGGATATCGAGACCTATTGTAAGTATGCCCAAGTCGTGAACTATGACCAATATCGTAGTTTTATGGAAGGCTGGGCCTCTCATATGTGGGATTGGTATACGGGTATCTTGATCTGGAAAACCCAGAATCCATGGACATCCTTGCGGGGGCAAATGTATGATTGGTCTCTCGATGTAAATGCTTCCTTGTACGGAACCCGGAAAGGCTGTGAACCCTTACATGCCTATTATAACCCGGTAACTCGTAAGGCGGGATTGTTGAATACGACCCTGAAAGATTATACGGATTTATCGATTATAGCCCGTATTTATAATCTGGAAGGCAAACTGCTTTGGGAGAAAGAGACGAGAGCGAACTCCAAGGCGAATACGGTACAGGAATTATTGGATATCCCCGTTCCGGAAGGGATTCAAGGCGCTTATTTCTTACGGCTGGCTTTGAATGCGGACGTCCCCAATATTTATTGGCTGACAACCGAGCCGAAAGACTACACCAGCTTATCTCAACTTCCGAAGTCAAGACCGGATATCAAGACCGATATCAAGAAGGAAGGCTCAAATTTCGTAGGTACAGTCCGTTTGAGCGCTGATTCGCAGATCTCGTTCTTCAACCGTATCAAGGTTTTTGATAGGGAGACAGGCAAACGAATCCTACCGGTACATTATTCGGATAACTATATTACGCTAATGCCGGGTGACCAACAAGAAATAAGCTTGGAGTTTCCCGCTAATCTGCCGGAAGAGCGAATACAAATCGTGGTGGATAGCTACAATTCTCCTTTGCCTTGACGTACGATCTCGAAATTATCCGTCGTGCAATCTATAACCGTAGAGGCTTCCAATCCTCCGAAACCGCCGTCGATTACGATATCCACTTGATGCTCGTATTTCTCGTGTATCAATTCCGGATCTGTCGTATATTCGATCACCTCATCCTCGTCACGGATGGACATGGTTAGGATTGGATTTCCCAAGGATTGTACCAATGTACGGGTAATGTTATTGTCCGGTACACGGATTCCGACTTCTTTCCGGTTCTTGTAAATCTTTGGAAGCTCGCTGCTGGTGGGTAAGATAAAGGTGAAAGGACCGGGCAGATGTTTCTTCATCAGTTTGAAAGCGGCGTTGCTTACCTTGGCGTATTCACTAAGATTAGACAGGTCGTAGCAGATGATAGACAGGTTGCTTTTCTGTGGATTAACTCCTTTCATCTGACATATTTTCTCTACCGCACGCACGTTTAACGCATCGCAACCGATCGCGTAAACCGTGTCGGTAGGATAAACGACAAGGCCGCCGTCCTGCAGGACTTTGACGACCTTGTCTATTTCTTTTTGATTCGGATTCTCCGGATAGATTCTCACTAACATATTAGCCGTAGATAATGTGTCCGTTCTCGTCTGTATATTCCTCTAATCCTTTACTATATTGGTTCATGGCCCGGAGGCTCATACCCATGCTTGAGAAACCACCATCGTGGTATAGGTTCTGCATCGTTACCTTGCGGGTAAAGTCGGAGAACATCATTACGCAATAGTCCGCGCACTCGTCGGCGTTGGCGTTACCCAGTGGACTCATTTTGTTAGAAAAGTCCATCAAGTGTTCCATTCCCTTCACGCCACTACCTGCGGTTGTCATTGTCGGGGATTGGGAGATCGTGTTCACACGTACGCCTTTCTCACGGCCATAGATGTAACCGAAACTACGGGCGATAGATTCCAGCAGGCTCTTAGCGTCCGCCATATCGTTGTATCCGAAGAACGTGCGCTGGGCGGCCACATAACTTAATGCCACTACGGAACCATTCTCGGCGATAGCGTCTTGTTTCTTGGCTACCTGTAGCATCTTGTGGAAAGAGATAGCGGAGATATCCAACGTCTTTTCCAGCATTCCATAGTCCAGATCATCGTACGTACGTTTCTTGCGTACGTTCGGGCTCATACCGATAGAATGTAAAACGAAATCTATTTTACCACCTAATATTTCCACTGACTTCGCGAATACGGTCTCCAGATCCTCTACGCTGGTTGCGTCCGCCGGGATTACCTGCGCGTTCAACTTCTCCGCCAAAGCATCTACCTGACCCATACGAACAGCGATAGGCGTATTGCTTAACGTGATAGTCGCACCTTCCTCTACGGCTCTTTCTGCCACTTTCCAGGCGATAGACATATCGTTCAGCGCGCCGAAGATAATGCCTCTCTTGCCTTTCAATAAATTATGACTCATACCTCTTGTTTATTAATTACGGCACAAACATACACAAAATGTGCAACATACGCAAATGAATATCATAGCCTGACATTTGAATATGTGCCTTGATATTAAAACAAGGTAGAGTCATTCTTTGTTGGCGGTTACTTCTTATTCCCGGAAATAAACCCTCTTTACCCGAGGCGAGATAGAGGTTAATATCTCATAAGGGATTGTTTTCAGTTTATCCGAAAGTTCGCTCACCGGTAGTTCGTCGCCGAAAATAATTACGGCGTCGCCTTCTTGCGCATGGATGTCGGTGACGTCGATCATGCAAGCGTCCATGCAGATGTTGCCGATAATCGGGCAGCGTTGTCCATTGATCAAGACCTCCCCGCCTCCGTTGCTGAAGTGGCGATCCAATCCGTCGGCGTATCCGATCGGGATGATAGCGATCCGGGAATCACGTTTCACATAACTCATACGGCTATAACCGATCGAATCCCCTGCGGGTACGTTTTGTATTTGCAGGATCGTCGTCTTCAAGGTGCTGACGTTCCGTAAGCCTTTTTGTCCGGATGCGCTTACTCCATATAAACCGATACCTAAACGTACCATATCCATTTGATAAGCGGCGAAACGCTCGATTCCCGCGGAGTTTAGGATATGTTTGATTACCTTATACTCTAACCCGTTTTCTAATTCCCCTGCGGCTTTGGTGAATTTATCCAATTGTTGATGGGTAAAATCATCGAAGACGTACGAGTCGCTTCCGGCTAAATGAGAGAAGACCGAACGGGCGATAACCCCGGATTGTGCTCTCAAGCGTTCACAGATCGCCGGGACATCCTCCGGTTGAAACCCTAGGCGATGCATGCCAGTATCGATCTTGATATGGATAGGGTAAGAGGTGATGCCTCTGCGCTCGGTCTCCCGGATCATGGCATCCAATAGGCGGAAGCTATAGACTTCCGGTTCCAGATGGTTCTCGAACAAGACATTGAAACTGCTGAATTCCGGATTCATGACGATAATAGGGATCGAGATACCTTCTTTACGCAATTCGGCTCCCTCGTCGGCTACCGCCACGGCCAGATAGTCGCAACGATGTTCTTGAAGGGTCTTCGCCAGCTCGTAAGAGCCGGCTCCATAACCGAAAGCTTTTACCATACAAACCATCTTAGTCTCCGGCTTTAGCTTGGAACGATACTGATTGAAGTTGTGTACGATTGCGTCCAGATTTACCTCTAGGATCGTCTCATGCACCTTTTTCTCCAGCATTTCGGAGATCTGCTCGAAATGGAAATGGCGGGAACCTTTAATCAAGATCAACTCATCCTTGAATTTCTTGAAGGAAGGAGACTTGATAAATTCCTCGGTGGTCGTGTAAAACTCCTTCTCGATCTCGAAGACGGAAGCATATTCCTTTAAGTCGCGGCCGATACCGATGATACGATCTATCTTCTTACGGCGAACCAAATCGGCGACCTTCTTATATAAAGATTTCGGCAAGGTGCCCGATTGAAGGATATCGGAGAGGATTAAAGTGCTCTTTAATTGCTTGCCTACCCGGCGGCTTTGTTGGAAATCGAGCGCGATATCCAAGGAGTTGATATCCGAGTTATAGGTATCATTTATCAATAGGCAATTGTTGATACCTTGCTTTACGTCCAATCGCATAGCCACCGGCTCAAGATGTAAGAATTTCGTTACGTCGTTTACGCTGGTGGGTTTTAAGTAAAGCATAACCGCCATACAATGGATCACGTTCTCGATAGAAGCGTCGTCCGTGAACGGAATGGTAACGACCCGGTTGAAGCCCAGTAAAGTACAGTGAATGATCGTCTCAAACTCTTTCTTATCGATAGACTCGATAAATAAAGGAGCCTCGGAGTCCGTACGGCTCCATGCGATCGCTTTATGAGAAAGGCAAGCCGATTCGATACAATTGGCGATAAATAAATCATCCCCATCATAAATAATGGCTTCGCAATCATTGAAAAGCGTCAGCTTCTCCATACATTTCTGATTGGAGGAGAGGAAATTCTCTTGATGAGCCTCCCCGATATTCGTGATGATACCGATCGTGGGGGCGATAATGGGTTGCAGGCGTTCCATCTCGTCCGGTTGTGAGATACCGGCCTCGAAGATGCCCAGTGTATTTTTCTCGCTCATCTGCCATACCGAGAGAGGAACCCCCAACTGGGAGTTGTAGCTCCGGGGCGAACGTACGATGTTGAACTCGTTATGCAGCAGTTGATAGAGGAATTCCTTTACGATCGTCTTTCCGTTGCTACCGGTGATGCCGATCACGGGGATGTTGAATTGCTTCCTGTGGTGAGTCGCCAGCTTTTGTAAAGCTCGTAACGTATCTTTTACGATCAGGAAGTTCGCGTCCTTCATGCTCTCGAACTCCGGTAGCATATCGCTTACCACGAAGTTGCGAACACGAAGTTTATAGAGTTCCTGTATATATCTATGTCCGTCGTTCGTCTTGGTTTTCAAGGCGAAGAAGAGGCTTTTTTCCGGGAAGGAGAGACGACGGCTGTCAGTCAACAATAAACTGACCGTATCGTCAAGCAATTGGTTTGTTTTAGCACCGATAACTCTTGCTATTTCTTTAATTGCGTATTCCATTCTTTTATTTTAGTTTAGACTTTACTATTTCGATCTCTTTTCTGATATCAAAGGAAGGAATTTTCTCGCTAATTCGTTCCATCTTTAACAAAGTTTGAAGGATAAACCGCTTATAGGCCTCGCTATCCGGTTGAAAAGGCTTATGGTTAATAGCTTTTTGAATATCACCCCATTCTTTAAGGATTGCCGAAGTGTCTGTGGATAAGAAATTTTCGATAAAACGTTGCCAAATATAATCAATGGCCAATGGGGAGGGATGGAGCATATCGTCCGCATAGAAACGATAATCCCGGAGCTCGTCCATAAGGATCTCATAAGCGGGGAAGTAGGCGATTCGGTCGGGATAATCTTTCTGTAAGGCGTCCGTGGCTAGCAATAGGGTGGCTTTGCTGAGTTGGTTCTCGTGCGCCCCGTCTTTCCAGTGGCGGATCGGACTTACGGTAAATAAGATTTTCAAGGCGGGGTTTTGTTCCCAAAGGGCTAGTAACAGAGGTTTCCAGTCCTCGACGATCTCTTGCGTGGATAATCGTTGCCGGTCGAACATCTTTTCCGGTAGCTTATGGCAATTCGACACGATTCGCCCGTCGCTCTTGAGGCGGTAGACGAAAGCGGTTCCCAACGTGATTACCAACCGGGTCGCTTTTCGCAGGAAATCGGAGGATTCGGATAAGCGGCTGTTTATATGGCCTAGGCATTCTTCTTCCGAGGGAGCGGAGAAACGGCTATGATGGGTAAAACTATGGTATATGCCCTCATGCTGGAATAAATCGCCGGGAGTGAAACGCTCCGGGCGTAGCAGCATCCGCAATCCTTCCGCTACGGAAGCCGGGTTATACAGAGTACCGAATGGGTTTATATCTACGGAGAATTTATTCTCTTCCAGTTTCCGCCCGATATTCTCGGCGAAGCAGGAGCCCATCATCACGACCCGGTCCTCATACGAGAAAGAGAATCGTGCTTTCGGCAACAGGATTCGGGTATAAAGTTCCATATTTACTTTTTCACAAAAGTAGATATATGTTTACGGAAATGCAAATAAGGAAGGTGTTTTAGGGGAATAATGTAACAATGCCCATTGTAAGGTTGTTAGGATGGGCAGTATAAGGAGCTTACGATGGGCATTGTTGCGACCTTATAATGCCTATTGGCGGAAGGTCGGGAGTGATACTATAAAAGAACGGCGGTAACTTGTTGAGTGTTACCGCCGTTGGTCGTAGCCTTTGCCGGGGCTACGCTTCATCTCCCATCGTTGCCATATATTCTTTCCATAAGGAGTCTATGTCGTAATCATTGCCGAGCGCATATTTCACGCCACCATCGAACGACCAAGGAATAACCTCTAATGTGCTTCGGTTGAACTTCCGCAGGAAATCCGGGCTCTTGGTTTGAGTAAGCCATGCGAGGAAGAAGCCTGTCGTGCGGTAACCATCCATATAATGGCCGCCTTTGGGACGATCTTCCAAGGTAAAACCGCCGTTTAGGTATCTTACGGCATCCGCCACACCTTCTATCATGGCCCAGAAAGTCTTATTAGTCCCATAGCTACCTATGCCTTGAGGCTCCAATTGGAAACCATGCGTCAGCTCATGGTATAATACGCCACGGGTCTCGTAATCCACTTTCGCGGTGTCGTTATTGGCAAAACTTTTCTCGATCCATTTCGTGCTGTATACGATACTGATGGAAGGGGGCGCTCCGTCTTTCGCGGATACCCCGTCGTATTCCTTTAATGTATAGTGGATCTCCTCGATGCCCGGGATACTATCTTCCGGAGTGAAATAAAGCGTCTCTACGACCTTGCGGGCGTGCTTGGTAATATAAGCTTCCGGATCAGGGATAACGGCGGCATAGATCGCCGAGCCCTTAGCCTCGGGGGAAAGATTCTCGAAATCAATCTTTCCGATGTAATAATTATCCCAAGGAGTAGGGGTGGCTTCCGCTACGGTAGCCGCCTGTTCCTTTTTGCCGGAGCAAGCGATGCAAGTCCACAGCAGGAAAGCTCCGCTGATTAATTGTTTATATCTCATAAGTCTCATGTGTTTTTAGGTGAAAATGGGCTAATCTGTCAGTGAATAAGGACGATCCTCTCCGTTGAACAATCGCTTTTTGTTCGGGCTGGAAGTCATCTCGAAAGTGAGCGTTCCACCGTTCATGATGTCATCCTGCGTGATGTATCCTTTGGTATAGGGTTTCCCGTTTAGCTTCACCGCTTTTACATAACGGTTCTTGTCGCTGACTTTATCGGCTTTTACCTCGAAAGTCTTGCCATTCTCCAAGCGAACCTTCATGTATGGAAGGTAGGGAGCGCCTAATACGTATTGATCCGTACCCGGGCAAACCGGATAGAATCCCATGGCGGAAAGGATATACCAAGCGGACATCTGGCCGCAGTCGTCGTTACCGCAAAGGCCGTCGATATTGTTGCGATACATCTTATTCATGATCTCACGTTGCCAGTATTGGGTTTTCCAAGGCTGGCTGGTCCATGTGTATAAGAATGGGATGTGATGGCTGGGTTCGTTGCCGTGTACATAACCTCCTAGTAATCCTTCTTTGGTTACGTCTTCGGTCTCGGCAAAGAACTCATCGGGAAGATGCATCGTGAATAAGGAATCCATTTTAGTGATGAATGCTTGCTCGCCTCCCATCAACTGAATCATACCATTGACATCTTGAGGGACATAGAAGGAATAATTCAAGGCATTTCCCTCGATAAACCCTTCACCGTGCGTGCTTAACAAACTGAAATCCTCTTTGAACTTACCATTCGTATAGCGGGGACGGGCATATCCTATCGAGGTATCGAATACATTTGCGTAATTGGACGCACGCTTTTTATAGGTATCGGCCACGGATCGGTTTCCCGCTAATAAAGCTGTATTATAGATGGTCCAATCATCATAAGCATACTCCAAAGTCAAGGAGCCTGCGCTACCGTTGCGATCTAAAGGAACATAACCTAATTCCATAAACTCTTTGGTTCCCTCATAATACGGAATCGTAGAACTGCTGATCATGGCTTTCAACGCGGCGTCTTTATCGATCGGTAATCCTTTGGCGATAGCGTCCGCCAAGACAGAGACGGAGTGATAACCGATCATGCACCAGTTCTCGTTTGCCATATGGCTCCAGATCGGCAAGGCATGATGAACGCTTTGCTCGCAATGTTTCAGCATGGATTTGGCGATATCCGTGTTAACTTGTCGGTTGATGATATTGAACAGGGGATGTAGGGCTCGATAGGTATCCCATACGGAAAATACCGTATAGTTCGTGAATCCGTCCGCTTGATGGATATTATGGTCGAGTCCGCGGTATTGACCGTCAACGTCTGTGTATACGCAAGGATTGATCATCGTGTGATACAAGGAGGTGTAAAGCATAGCCAATTGGTCATCGCTTCCTTTCGCGTCGATGACGGAGAGCGCTTTATTCCAAGTATCGGAGGCTTTGGCGGCTAATTGGTCGAAGTCCGCGCCGGAAGCCTCGGCACGTAGGTTCTTTAAGGCTCCCTCGGTGCTGACTCCGGAAAGGGCGACTTTCACTTCCAACTCATCGGACGTTTTCGGATCGAAATCAAAATAAGCGACGATCTTGCGTCCTCCGATATCCGGGAAGTTCTCTTTCATATTGAACTTGGCATAACCGCCCCGATAATTAACTTTCGCTTTCTCTTCGCATCCGTAATGCGTGATCGGTTTGGAGAAAGACATGGCGAAATAAGTATAGTTGGTACGTGCCCAACCGTTTGTAATACGATAGCCGGTTACCAGCGTATCGTTCTCTACACGAATATTGGTCCAAAGAACTTTGCCGTCATAGTTATAGATCCCATGAATCATATCAAGGATAATGCGTTGGTTGTCGCTGTTTGTGGGGTAAGTGTATTTATGGATGCCGACTCGCTGGGTGGTGGTCAGTTGTGCCTTTACGCCATAGTCGGCTAGCATGACCTCGTAATATCCGGGACGGGATATCTCCGTGTCGTGCGAGAAACGGGAACGGTAACCGCCATCGGGATTCGTGGCTGTACCGGGATTTAGCTTCAACGTTCCGGTGGTAGGCATAATCAAGATGTCTCCTAGGTCGGAGTGGCCGGTACCGCTGAAGTGGGTGTGACTGAAACCTACGATGCTACTATCCTTATGTTGGTAGCCGGCGCAATACTCGTAGGAACGTGGCTGGTATTTACCGTCTACGTTGTGCGGTATGGTATCCGTATCCGGACTGAGTTGCACGAGTCCGAAGGGTACGCAAGCGCCCGGGAACGTATGTCCCATTCCATTTGTCCCGATGATCGGGTTTACAAGATCAACTACATTGGTCTGTGCGATCGCTACTGTTGAGCTGGCTGCCAGAAAAAGGCAACACATCGATTTCTTGAGATTTATCATGTCGTATCAATTAGTTAGAAAAGGATGAAACATAAAAGGCCACCTTTGATAGTTCCAAGGATAACCTTTGATAGTGACAAAGGTAACCTTTTATATTTTCAGATCAATAAGTATAGTAGTCCTCTATCATTGTCAAGTGCTAATTTGTTAATAATGGATTTCTACTATACTTAGTTGATATTTAGAACAATGAGTTAGCCTCGTTTGGAGATAAGTTTGCGTTAGCGTCCAATTGCTTTTGTGGTATCGGGAAGATATTACGCTTCGGCTCGTTGGATGCTTCTTTATCCCACCACGAGGTTGTGACAAACTTGTTGAAACGAACCAAATCTGTACGGCGGATTCCCTCGAAAGCAAACTCTCTACCTTTTTCGGCTAAGAACTCATCCATTGTCAATGTAGCGGTCGTATATTTCACTTTCTCCCAATCCTCTGCCTTGAAAGAACGTTGACGAACGCTGTTGATCATATCTACCACTTCCTGCGTTGCTTTGCCCCCGTTCTTACGCATCAAAGCCTCCGCTTTATTATAGATAACTTCGGAATAACGGAACATTACCCAGTCGTTGTTCATATCTCCGGTAGTACCCGGTTGGGTCTCATACTTGATGGAGCGAGCGCCGCTGTTCTCTTCGCCCTCGGTCATGGACTTGATATAGTTTACGAAAACCAAATCCTGTCCATTGTACTCCTCAGAACCTTTCAAAGGCTCAGCGGTCGTGTCGTAGTAGTAATTGCCGTTTTCATCCACTTTGCGAGGATATTGCTTACCGATCAAGAAGCCTTCCACCTTTCTCAAGTCGTTATCAGCAAATGAGTCATAGAAGGTAGGTTGTGTCACCAGACCGTTCCAAGGCCCGGATTGCAGGTTCCAGCCTGTTTGGTGTGCGTAATGCAACCAACGTTGATACCAGCCCATTCCTTTGGCATATACTTCATCATATACGATTGACCAGATAATCTCGGTAGATCGCTTGTCATTGTCCGCACGGAAAGTGTCGTTCCACTTCTTATCTAATGCGAAACCTCCCTTAGCTAATTCATCGCAAGCGGCGATACAATCATCCCAGCGTGCTTGTCCGGTATAAATTTCCGCATTCAAATAAAGACGGGCTAATAAAGCGTAAGCACCCCATTTAGACACACGTCCATAGGTCTCTGTCTTATTTTCAGACAAGGAGGGAATGCTTTCTTTTAACTCTTTCTCAACCCAAGTGAACATTTCTTCACGGGATTTGGATGAGGGATTGATTTCTCCGATGGTTTCCGAGATAGGAGCAGTTCCAAACATATCCATAACATACCAGTAGCAGTAGGCACGATATACGCGCATCTCGGCTTGTGCCTGTGCCTTAGACATGGGAACTTGAAGTGCCTCGAAATCCAGACGCTCGATATCAGATAAGAAGTTATTGGCTAATCCGATACCCATATAAAGCAATCTCCAAGCTTCAACGATTTGACCATCCGTAGGAATCCATTGATGGCGGTGTAAGCGAATCCAATCTCCATTGTCATAGCCGTGGCGACCTTTTTGAGGCCATGCGGCACCGTCGGAAGATAACTCGTTACATGACCAAGGCGATTTGGCTACTGTCATAGTTCCACAAAAGTGTCCCCATGGACGCATCATGGCAGCCATTACCTCGCCTGCATTGTTGTAATAATTCTCAGCGATTACCGAGCTATGTATTTCCTCTGTAAGGTCCGTACAAGAGGTAAATGCGGTAGCTCCCAGCAATAATGAAATTGCGCATATATTTTTTAAAGCTTTCATTGTATTGTCTTAAATCTATCGTTATTTAATTAGAATCCAAAATTAACGCCAAACGTGAAGGTACGGGTGGTGGGATAAGATCCGCGCTTCTCTATACCTGCTTGTAGTCCTGTTACGTTTACGTCAGGGGTTAAACCTGAGTATCCTGTAATAGTCGCAAGATTAGTGACATTACCATAAATACGTAAGTTGCGCACATATTTATTATTTTTGAAGTTGAATGTATAACCTAATGTCACGTTATCGATCTTCAAGAAATTCCCTTTCTCTAGATAATAAGAAGAGAACAATGGTTGCTCTGTTACCCTGTTCTTCAAGGCATCCTTGTATACGTTTGTGCCAGACTGATCGATATTGACAGTCGTTCCGAAATAAATAGCACCCTCGTTCAATACGTCATAATCAAACATACCGCGCAGGAAGAAGCTGAAGTCAAAGTTCTTATAGGTAAACGTGTTCTGTAAGCCAGCCTTGAATTTCGGCAAACCGTTACCGATAAAGGTACGGTCAGCGTCAGACAGACCTTCCTTTCCGTCTATGTCGCGAAGGTTCCAAGTTCCGTCCGGGTTAATACCATCGCATACGTAACCGAAGAATGACGCGATCGGCTGTCCTTCTTGTAGGCGGTAAGCCTTGCCCGGGTTACCCGGAGAGGGTAGGTCATATTGATCCTCGTAAGAAGATTTGTACACGTCGTTAGACAAAGATGTCAATTTATTATTCTCGTATGAGAACGTGAAATTAGCCGTGTAAGAGAACTCCTTAGTCTTTACGACCTCTGCGTTTAATGCTAATTCTATACCTCTATTTCTCATCGTGCCTACGTTGGTGGTGATCGTGTTGTAGATCAAGGATGGCTGTTGGGCATTGTAGCTACTGATCAAGTCGCGAGTCGTACGACTATACCAATCGATCGTACCATTTAGGCGTCCACCTAGCAAGCCGAAGTCGAAGCCGATGTTCAAGGACTCATTCTTCTCCCATTTCAAATCCGGGTTCGGGTTGATATTCGGACCGTAAGTGGCGGTTAGCCATGAACCGGTGTAAGCGTTCCAAGCTCCAGCGCCTGTACCGTAGGTAGCGAGAGACATATACGGATCGGTAGGTAAACTACCCGTGATACCGAAACCGGCACGGAATTTCAATACGTCGAATACTTCTTGGCTCTCCATGAAGTCCTCGCGGGAGATCATCCAGCCTGCGCTGACAGAGGGGAACCAAGCCCATTTGTTGTTCGCTCCGAACTTCGTGGAACCTTCACGGCGGATAGAGGCGCTGGCCATGTATTTGCCGTCGTAATTATAGTTGGCGCGGGCGAAGAAGGCGATCAGTTTGCTGGTCTCTTTTTTACTCTTCATCTCGGCTTTACCGTCTTTCAGATAACCGCCAGCTTCTAGGTTATTGGTGCCGAATACGTCCGTCAAGAAGTTCTTGTTCTCGGCACTGAATTGCTCGTATTCAAAATCTTGATAACTGTATCCCAGCAAGCCGGTAATATTGTGTACGCCGTTGATGGAAGTATTGTAGTTTGCTGTCCATTCAGTAGTGCGGTTGGTATTCTGATAATATTCCTTTTTGGCGCGTCCGTTTGTACCGTCTTTATATTGGCTATATTCCTCACGCATACTATAATCGTTAGTTAGTGCGTCGTTCTTCTCCATAGCGAAGAAAGCGGCGGCTGTCAAACCGGGGATAATCTCATATTGAGCCTTGAAGTTCGCCAATAAATTCTTGAATTCCTTTTTCTTGGTACGCTGGTATATGCGGGCTACCGGGTTGAAATCTTCGTAACCGCTGTAAGTTTCCCAGAAGGAGCCGTCTTCCTTATAAATAGGCATCGTCGGGTTGATACGGATCGCCTGGTATAATATGCCGTAATTAGGGATATCTCCTACCTTATCCACATCATCGGAAACTGCGTCCACTTTCACGAAAGAGTTCGCTAGATTGAAAGAAAGCTGTAGTTTATCATCAAACGCACGGTGGTTAACGGCGATAGAGCCATTGATGGTTTCACGGCTGGTGTTGCGGATCATACCATCATTCTTTTTGTAATTTAAAGAAGCGCGATAGTTTGTCTTACCATTACCACCGGTAGCGGTCAAGTTGTGTACATGGGTGAAATTACTCTTATTCAATAAAGCGTCGTAATGGTTATCCCGTCCACCAAAGTCGCGGATATTGGCGTTGTTGGTTTCCTTGCCATAAGCGACAAACTCGTCTCCATTTAAGATTTCCGGCCGTTTATAAACCGCCTCGTGCATGATATATCCTGAGTAATCCACTTGAGTAGTTCCGGCTTGCGGACGTTTCGTGGAGACGATGATCACACCGTTATTACCACGAGTACCGTAGATTGCGGCTGCGGAACCGTCTTTCAATACGTCGATCGCCTCGATATCCTCGGGTGCGATAGCGTTCAAAGAAGTCATATTACCCGGCATACCGTCAATAATAACGAGAGGCTCATTGCTACCTTTCAGAGATGAGGCACCACGCATCTGTACTTTTACCTCGCCATTCGGGTCGGTGCTACCACGTGATACAGTCAGACCAGCCACACGTCCTTCCACCAATTGCATCGGGTTCACTACCGGTGCCTTGTTAAAGTCGGATGCTTTCACGCTGGTAACGGATGAGGTGATCTCACCTTTCTTTTGGGAACCGTAACCTACGACTACTACCTCGTCTAGTGTCTCAGAGTCTTCAGCTAAGACTATGTTCAATGTTTTTTGCCCGGTATAACGAACTTCTTGGGATTTGAAGCCGATGAAGGAAAATACCAATGTGCTGTTATCCGGCACATCCAAGGTGAAATTTCCGTCAAAGTCCGAAGCTGTTCCGTTCGTGGTTCCTTTCACAACAATACTAACGCCAATCAGAGGTTCACCCTTTTGGTCTTTTACTACACCTTTAATGGTTGAACTTTGCTGTGCGATCTGATGAATCTCCATGTTTCCCATTTCAGGAACAGTAGAATCTTCGGCCGCATAAGAGGACTGAAACATTAAAGATAAACAAAGTAACAAAGAGGTTCGTCCACCTAATAAAGTCAGGCATTTCCTCGTCTTACCTTCACTCTTTTTTTTCATAAAAACATTAAATTAAAAGTTAATAATGTGCTTCCCGAAGGAAGAATACACACAAGCGGTTTGCTTTGTTATTCGACAGCAATATTAATAGGTCTTAACGAATTGAAGAGTGCTTTGAAATGCCAAAGAAGTGTCATGAAATGCATATGGCAGATTATGATACTCTTTTGGTAGATTATGACACTATTTAGGAATCAATGATTTATTCCTCTTTTGTGCGGTATTCCTTAGGTGTCATGTTATATTTACGGGCAAATTCCCTATAGAAGTATGATTTGTTAGAAATTCCTACATTATAAATAATTTCCTGAACGCTCATGTTGGTATTCACGAGTAATTGCGCCGCATAGTTTAACCTATAATCCTTTATAAAATCACTCGGCGTCATAGTAGATATTTTCTTGAAACGACGATATAAGATGCGAGTGTTTATATTCAATGCGTCCGCTACCAGCTCGGGACCGAGTCCTTCCTTGCTGACATTTTCTTTGATGATAGAGGTTACGGTGTCAAGGAATTCCTTGTCTTCTTGATGTAATAATTGCCCTTCCGTATATTGATAAGCACTTTCCGGAGAATAGAAATACTCTTTTAATTCTCTTTGGTTAGTCATCAATCGATTCACGGCGGATAGGAGAACTGTTGGCGAGAAAGGCTTGGTTAGATAGGCATCCGCTCCGATATTAAGTCCTGCCGCTTGCTCTTGGTCTGATATTTTAGCAGAGACGATAATAAGCGGGATATGGCGGGTATATTTATTTTCTTTGATAAGCGAGATCAATTCCAATCCGTCCATATTAGGCATCATGATATCGGTGATGATAAGGGACGGAGTGTATTGTTTGAGGAATTCCAGAGCCTTTTCCGCATTATAAGCTTCTTGAACCTGATATTCGGAAGAGAGGGTTTCCGTGATTAACCAGACGATGTCTTTATGATCGTCGATAACGAGTATCATCGGTTTATCTTCCGTCTCTTTTTGTGCCGTATGTGAGATTTGCGGCTCTTGTATATCCGTGTTTGGGGAAGGAAGCGATACGGGAATCTCCTCGTCTATCGTGTTGTCTGAGCTCTCCTCTACGGTGCCAAAAGGTAAGGTAACTGTAAATTCAGCATATTGGCCGACCTCACTCTCTATGTCGATTTTACCGCCTAACGATTGTACGAGACTGTGGCAGATAAATAAGCCGAGGCCGTTCCGTGTCGTATTTTGCCTGTTATCATCGTTATCCATCGTGCCAAGGATACGATATCGGTCGAAAATATTTTGTTTGTCCGCTTCCTCGATCCCTTTGCCGGTATTGTAAACCTTAAGGACGAGGAAGTTCTCCTCCTCATGTAAGGAGATACGAACCGTGCCCCCGTCTTCCGTATACTTAAATGCGTTGGAAATCAGATTTGCTAGGATCTTCTTGAAATAGACGGAATCCGTATTCCAATAAAGCTCTTTGGGAGCATCGATCTTGAATTGGATTTGGTGTTGCTCGGATAGTGGGTAAAACCATTCGAATTGAGTTCGCAAAAGAGAGGATACGGATACTCTCCGGATGTGCGTATGACTGAATCCTGCGTCTTCCGCTTTCCGGAAATCAAGGATCTCTTGGATAAGTCCGTTCAGTTCCTCTACATTTTCTTGGAGGACTGTGGTGTATTTTTCTAATGTTTTGTCTTTTGAGGCGGCGGCATAGGCTTGGATATAATTCTTCACGCCATTGATCAAGGTAAGCGGGGTGCATAGCTCATGCGTAATGTGGGTAAAGAAATTCAGCTTGGACTCGTATAGCTTCTCTTTTTGCTCCTCCTTGATCTTGTCTGCGATCTGCTTCTGTTTCTTTCGTATTTGGTGATGGATACGATAGGTGGCGATGATGAGCAAAGCCGTACCGATAAAAAGATACGTGAAAATGGCTAACGAGCTTAGATAAATAGGAGGTAACACCTTGATCGGTAGAGTGTATTCTTTTGCCGACGAATCAATGACATCGTTGCGATAACGGACTTTCAGCAAATATTCCCCGTACGGTAGGTTCATAAAAGTTACTTTGTTTGTCTTTTGCAATTCTTTCCAAGAGGAGTTATAGTTGAGTAACTGATACGAATACTCGTAATTCTCCCCGTTGATGTAATCCGGAGCGACAAACGCAATCGTTAACGATTGTACATCAGCCGGAACCGTTACACCGTTCCGGCTGATGTCCTTATATAATGGAAGGATTTGTTTATCCATTTGCAACTCAAAGAAACTCAATTCTGGTTGATAGGTATGCTCCGGCTCCGTTTGTTTATTTACCCAGACCAATCCGTTGATACCTCCGAAGAATAAGCGCTCGGAGTATGGGCATTTCCAATAAGCATCATCAGAGAATTCCATGACGCTAAAGTAAGGCTGATGATAATTATGGAAAAAGTTGTTCCGGGGATTATATTTGGTGAGACCTTTATTGGTACTAAGCCAGATACAGCTATCGTTCCCCTCATGGATACCATGGATCATGTCGTTTACGATCCCGTCGCTTTTATCGAATTGGCGTAAACGCATCTTTCCCCCTCTGAATTTAATCCGGGTGAGACCGGAGCTGGCGCCTGCATAAAACGTGGAATCTTCGGTCTGGCATACGGAAAGCACGTCTCCAATGGCCGGGTTTCTTAAATTGTTGGTTTGCAGGAATTCATATCCTTGATTGAAAATATTGAAACGAATGACTCCGTAACCGCCACGGCTCCCGAGGAACAGGGTCGAGTCGTTGTCATATACCATCGATTGGATTTCTTTACAGATGTTCTCTCCGTTTTTTAACGGGAAGGTCTGTACCTTTCCGATTGTAGGTACGGCTTTATCTATATGTAAGGTAACCTTTTGCAATCCGTTACCCGTTGTCGCTAGCCATAATGTGGAATCATCTACCTCGCAAATAGAGTGGACATAGCGTAGCGGGGGGGTGTCTTCTCGTTGCGGTATCGTTTTTATTCGTTTCTCTGTATACGAATAATAGGTCAGTCCCGGGCCTTCCGTGCCAATCCAGATACATGGATGGTACTTGCTTTTTTGGAAGCAATACACCCGGTTGCTGGATAGGCCGTCGGCGGTGGTGAAATGCGTGATAGCGCTTTGTGGGATCATCTTTTTGTTATGGTAAGTGTCATACGCTTGTATCCGGACAATACCGTCTCCTTTTGTCCCGAGCCAAAGGGATTGATCGTCGTCTGTATATAAAGAACGTATGGGATTTTGTATATTAATCGGTAAATCCTTGAGTAAGATAGAGCCGAAAAGATCCGGTTTGTCATAAAACATCCGTATACCTTGCCCGTCTGTTCCCAACCAGAGAATCTCCTGCCTTTTATCGTTCATCAAGCAAAAGATACCGATGCCCATATTAATCGTGTTTTCCGGTTGGCTTAGGTCTAGAATATTGCCGTTACGGAAAACGATATACACATTGGATTGGAAGGTACATATCTTGATGATGTTACCATATTGATTTGTCATTTCAGACAGATCGAACAGGAATTCTTTCCCCTTTCCTTCTACATGCTGTCGATATAATTTATTGTCGGTATCTACAATGAAAATATGATTATTCTCGTAAAATGCGGATAAGATCGGTTTATTATGGAATTGGCGTTCTTCCGATAGCAAATTAAAAGTAGTATCGGAGAAATCCGGAGTCAACTTTTCCAGTATGCCCGAGGCTAATAATAAATAAAAATGTCCGTCCGTCCCGGCGAATAAGGTACGTACGGTTTGAGGGCCTACTCCTTCTCTCGGCAGGTCCCGGAACCCATCGCTAGATGGGGTGTAGCAAGAGATCCTGTTTTCCTTACAAATAGCGAGCGTGATGCCGGATGAATCGGACGCTAATAGATCGCATTCCATGTATCCGGGGAAAGATTCGGTGACTTTCCGTTCTTTTAGTGAGAATTTATTGATACCTAAAGAGGTTGATATCCATAAAAAGCCGGGTTCTGCGTCGGATATTTTGTGAATGATATTACTACAAAGAGAGTTTTTGTTATTTAATTCGAAACGATATACATACGTATCTTTTCCGTTGTATAAGTTAAGTCCGTCGTAAGTCCCGATCCACAAATAGCCATCCGGATCTTGATGCATGCAAATAATAGCGTTATTTGAGAGATCAACCATAGAAGTTTTATGCAATACGGTTGAGGCAAATAGGTCTGTTTGCGTGATCAATATAAGGAAACTGGTTAACGCTAGAATAAGCCTTGTGAATCTCATGTATTTAAGATTTAGTGTTTGTTTTCAGCGCAAAGATAATATCTTTATGAACGAACAGAAAAGAATTCACTTTTTTGTTTACTTTTGCAAAAAGCAGGGCTTTCGTATAAATTAGAATGTCTGACGTATGATAATACGAAATAAAGTAAGTGACAGATGGAACAATGTGAAGAGAATTCTCAAGAAAATGACGATGTGATAATAGAGAAAGAAATTTCTAAATTAATAGAAGAACAGCGTTTATTTACGGAGAGTATATATGCTTGTCTGCCGGTGGGTATTGAAATTTATGACGCACATGGTGTGCTGCGTAGTATAAACGACCATGCGTTGAGGATGTATGGTGTGGACGACCGGACATCGGTGGTGAATATAGTCAATCTTTACAAAAGTCCATTTGTTGATTCAGAACTTTTAGCTCGGATACAATCGGGTGAAGATATTTCCTTGGAGTTTGAGTATGATTTTGATCGGGTTAATAAGGATGCATATTATTCTTCCCATAATAAAGACACGATGATCTATGGGGTTAAAGTTATCCCGATATGGAGTAGAAAAAAACATCTTATCGGACATATATTACTCGCAAATGATATGACTTCCGTGAAAGAGGTGGAATTCCGTACGGAAGAAAGCAAGAAAAATCTGGAGATGGCCATGAAAGCGGCTAATATGGCTTCTTGGGTATATGATGTGAATAAAAAGGTTTTTAATCCATTATATGGACTAACCGTAGCCAAAAAAAATATGCCAATGGAGGCGGTACTGGATATTTTGCATCCCCAAGATCGAGCTCCGTTAATCCGGCTCTTCTCTCAATTGATAGGAAATGAGATAGAACAAGGACAAATGACTTTGCGTTTCTATAACGAGCAAGAAGAGATGTATCGTTATTATGAGAGCCGGATGCGCCTATCGACAGAACATCGTGGAAAATTGCAGATCATCGGGACACAAATGGATATAACCGAAAGGTTGCAAATGGCCAAGAAAGCGCAGGATCTGATCGCAAAACGTGATCTGGCCATGAAAGTCAGTAATATTGTTCATTGGGATTTTGATGTAAATTCCCAGAAATTCGAATCTTATAATGATCCGATCAACGATTACGTTTCAGATCGGTTATTGACCGTTTCGGAGTATATGGATGTTATATACCCCGAGGACCGGTCTGTTTTTTACGACGCAATGCAATCCCTGATAGCTGGAAAGAATGTCACCATCAATTTTACCTGTCGCATACAAACCAAGTATGATGAGACTTGGCAGTATTGTGATTTTATGGGTGTCCCTTTCGATCAAGATGAAAATGGAGATATAATACGCTATACGGGATTCAGGCAAAACATTCCTAAGATCCAGCAATTGAATCGGGAACTTAAAGAAAGAAATTACAAGATAGAGCTTTCTTTCAAGACGGTTGGTATGTCGTATTGGGATTTTGATGTAAAAAGCCTGAAATTCAGTGCTTTTAATGATCCTATCAATGATTTTTATTCGGAAAAGACAATCACTCCCGAGGATTATTTGAACGCTACACATCCGGATGATGTGGTTTTTGTGCGGAAATATATGGAGCATATGTTCCGGGGCATAGATAAAGATTTCAACGTTAAATATCGTTCCAAAACCAAATGGGATGACGAGTGGCAGACCTTATTGGTTACTGGAATCCAGGTTGAAAGAGATAAAGAAGGCCATGTGACTCGCTATACCGGTATTACGATCAATAATACGAAGTGGGAGAAGATGATTCAGCAATTGAAGGAATTAAAGGAGAAAGCGGAACTTTCAGATCGTCTCAAGTCTGCGTTTCTCGCTAATATGAGTCACGAGATACGTACCCCGTTAAACGCGATTGTTGGTTTTTCAGAGTTAATGGTAACTTGTGATGATCCGGAAGAAAAAAAAGAATATATAAATATCATCCAATCCAATAATGAGTTGTTATTGCGATTGATCAACGATATCCTTGATCTTTCCAAGATAGAGTCAGGCATAATTGAACGTAGGAAGGAGAATTTCAATCTGGCCAAGGTTTGTAATGAGTTATTTGTTACGATTCAGGCGAAGATGACAAATCCGAATGTCGAGTTACGTTTAGATGGTCCCAACTCGGAGTGCTGGGTACTTCTGGATAGAAACCGGCTTAAGCAAGTATGGATGAATTTCCTCACTAATGCGGTAAAATGCACCAAATCCGGATATATTAAAATGGGATATGGCATTGAAAGGGAAGGTCTTCGTATCTATGTTGAGGATACGGGAATCGGTATACCGGATGATTTGCATGACAAAGTATTTACCCGTTTTGAGAAATTGAATGAGTTCTCGCAGGGTACCGGACTTGGCTTGACGATCTCCAGAGCTATCGTAGAAGCGGCAGGGGGAGAAGTGGGCTTCACTTCAAAACTTGGTGTCGGATCTACTTTTTGGGCATGGTTGCCTCTTCGCCCTTAGGTCTGACTCCCCATTTATTGGTAATGTCCTTTTAAAATAGTGAAGGATGAGAAGCTTTTTTATCGCAATTTATAGGGATTTTAGAACTGGTGTAGCATATGTGACAGAAATATGACGATAATTCTCCTACCTTTGCGGCGGTAAAAATGTGGTATTAGATAAGATTGTTTATGAAATTTGAGAATGAGTGCTGGGATCACTTTAAGGGTGAGACCTGGAAAAGAGAGATCAATGTAAGAGATTTTATCCAGAGTAACTATACGCCTTATGAAGGGGATGATTCCTTTTTAGTCGCTTCTTCCGAGAAGACCCGTAAGGTCTGGAACAAGCTGACCGAGATGTTTAAGGTCGAGAGGGAAAAGGGAGTTTATGACGCCGAGACAAAATTACCTCAAGGGATCGATGTATATGGACCGGGCTATATTGATAAGGAGAATGAGGTTATCGTTGGGTTACAAACCGATGCTCCGCTGAAACGTGGTATCTTCCCGAAAGGCGGTATCCGTATGGTCGAGAATAGCTTGGAAGCTTATGGTTATCATTTGGACCCGATGACGAAAGAGATCTTCACGAAGTACCGTAAGACTCATAACGAGGGCGTTTTCTCCGCATATACGGAAGAGATGATTGCCGCACGTCGTTCGGCTATTATCACCGGTCTGCCCGACGCATATGGCAGAGGACGTATTATCGGCGACTATCGTCGTGTGGCCTTGTATGGTACGGCTATCTTGATCGAGGAGAAAAAACGTTTCTTGAATCGTTTGGATATTCAGGAGATCACGGAGGAGATTATCCAGAGCCGTGAGGAGATCTCCGAACAGATCAAGGCTTTGAAAGCGTTCGAGAAAATGTGCGCTAGCTATGGCTTTGATGTGACTCGTCCGGCACAAAACGCTCGTGAGGCGGTTCAGTTTGTGTACTTGGCTTATCTGGCGGCGGTAAAAGACCAAGATGGCGCGGCGATGTCTATCGGACGTACTTCTACGTTTTTGGATATTTATATCGAGAAAGACATCCGTGAGGGTAAGTTGACCGAAGAGGAGGCGCAAGAATTGGTAGACCAGCTGATCATCAAGTTGCGTATCGTTCGTTTCTTACGTACGCCGGAATACAATGATTTGTTCTCCGGTGATCCGGTTTGGGTAACAGAGTCCTTGGGCGGCCAAGGAGTGGATGGACGTTCTTTGGTAACAAGAACTTCCTATCGTTATCTCCATACATTATATAATCTAGGTCCGGCACCAGAACCCAATTTGACGGTTCTGTGGTTCAAGAACGCTCCCGAGAACTGGAAACGTTTTTGTGCCAAGGTCTCTATCGATACGTCGGCTATCCAATATGAGAACGACGATTTGATGCGTCCGGATTATGGAGATGATTATGGTATCGCTTGTTGCGTTTCTCCTATGAAGATCGGTAAGCAGATGCAGTTTTTCGGAGCCCGTGCGAATTTGGCGAAATGTTTATTATATGCGATCAACGGAGGACGGGATGAGCGCAGCGGCGTACAGGTAGCCCCGATGTTCGAGCCGGTTCGCGGTGAGTATCTGGAATACGATGAGGTGATGGCTAAGTATGAGCAAATGATGCGCTGGTTGGCGAAAGTATATGTGAACGCCTTGAAGATAATCCATTATATGCATGATAAATATGCGTATGAGGCATTCGAGATGTCGCTTCACGATGGGGATGTAGAGCGTATCCGTGCGACAGGTATCGCCGGTCTTTCTATCGTTGCCGATTCGTTGGCTGCTATCCGTGATACGAAAGTACGTGTGATCCGTGACGAGCGTGGCTTGGCGGTTGATTTCGAACGTGAGGGCGAATATGTTCCTTTCGGTAATAACGATGACCGCACGGATCGTATCGCTGTAGAGATCACCGAGAAGTTCATGGAATATTTGCGTCAGCACGAGACCTATCGCCATGCGAAACCTACGCAGTCCATCCTTACGATCACCTCTAATGTGGTATATGGTAAGAAGACTGGTACGACTCCGGATGGTCGTGTAGGCGGAACTCCTTTCGCTCCGGGCGCGAACCCTATGAACGGTCGTGATACGAAAGGTGCTATCGCTGCGCTAGCTTCGGTAGCGAAGCTTCCATTCCAGCATGCGCACGACGGTATCTCTTATACTTTCGCTGTTTCTCCGGCTACGTTGGGAAAGGAGCGTGAAGTGCAGATCAATAATCTGGTTAGCTTATTGGATGGCTATTTTACTCCGGATGGAGGTCAGCATCTGAATGTTAACGTATTTGATAAGGATTTGTTGATCGACGCTATGGAACATCCCGAGAAATATCCGCAACTTACGATCCGTGTATCCGGATATGCGGTAAACTTCGTGAAACTGACTCGTGAACAACAGTTGGATGTTATTTCAAGAACCATTAACCATTCACTGTAAGTGATAAAAGGTAAGATACATTCATTAGAGAGTTTCGGGACCGTAGATGGTCCCGGAATTCGCTTTGTCGTTTTTATGCAGGGCTGCCCGTTGCGTTGCCTGTATTGCCATAACCCGGATACTTGGAACCCGAAAGGGAAGGTGAAATATCAGATGACTCCCGGCGAGCTATTGACGGAAGTCTTACGGTATAAGAGTTTTATCGCCCGTGGGGGGGTGACTGTTACCGGTGGGGAACCTTTATTGCAACCTGAGTTTCTGAAAGAGTTTTTCCGTTTGTGCCAAGAGCAAGGTCTTCACACAGCTTTGGACACATCTGGTTTCGTATGTACCTCAAAAGCTTGGGAAGTCTTGGATTATGCGGACTTAGTGTTATTGGACATCAAAACCTTAAACCCGGATTTACATCCGTTACTGGCGGGTGTCAAGCAGGATAATACGCTTCTGTTCTTGGATGAATTGGAGAGACGTGGCATAGATACTTGGATTCGCCATGTTATTGTCCCCGGATATACGGATAATGACGAGTGGCTGGAGGCGTTAGCTCGGTATGTCAGTTCATATAAAGTGGTTCGCAAAGTGGAATTATTGCCTTATCATACGATGGGAACCTATAAATATGAGCAATTAGGTCTCGATTATCCGTTAAAGGGGGTGGAACCCTTATCAAAAGAACGTTTAGATAATGCGAAAGCGATATTCTCTCGCTACAAACCAGAAAATAACAAGGCCTGATCTCTCGATCAAGCCTTGCGATTATGCAACAGCTAATCAGGGAAAACAATCTAATCCGATTAGCTTTTAAACGATAGTAATAATTTTTTGCCTAGACTAACCTTGACTATTTAATATGTGTTTGTTTTGTTATATGCAACAAATATCTATTTTTGTAAGGAGATAAAAAATGATATAGATCAGAAAATGATGAATAGTATGAAGACACCACAAGAAATAGCCGAAATGATATCCAAACGTTTTTATCCATTACCCGATGCGGATTTGGATTCTCTGGCCTCGATCATAGAATCAAGTAAGGCTGCGAAAGGAGAATTATTGTTGGATAACGGACAAATATCTAAATATTTATATTATGTGGAATCGGGATTATTACGCCAGTTTTACTATAAGAATAAACGTGATATTACCGAGCATTTCTCCTGTGAGGGAAATATCGTTATTTGTATAGCCAGCACATTCCAAAGAGAACCGACGCGTTTATTAATCGAGGCATTGGAACCGACGGTTTATCACCGGATCTCTTTTTCGGAATTTAGCGATTTATTGAAAACATCTTTAGCTATTAATAGATTGTACCAGAAAATACTGGAGTGGGCTTTGATGCTTTCGCAAGAGAAAGCGGACTCTTGGCGTTTTGAGTCGGCAAGAAAACGTTATCTGCGTTTTCAACAGGAATATCCGGAAGCAGCGAAACGTGCTTCTGTCAATCATATCGCCTCGTATTTATTGATGACACCCGAATCTTTGAGCCGGGTGCGGGCGGGAGTGTTGTAGTCTCTACCTACATTCAGGTATTATTGAGGTGAAAATAGCAATTTGTGGTGATTTCACGGTTCAAGTAATCCATCTATATTTGCGTCAGTTTAAAAAACGTAGAAGCAATGAAAATAGAAAAGATTACAGGACGTGAGATCCTAGATTCAAGAGGTAACCCGACAGTAGAGGTTGATATTTTACTAGAGTCCGGCGTTATGGGCCGTGCGTCTGTGCCTTCCGGTGCGTCCACCGGCGAGAACGAGGCTTTGGAGTTGCGTGATGGCGATAAGAAGCGTTATGGTGGTAAAGGCGTATTGAAAGCGGTTGAGAATATCAATACGATTATCGCTCCGGCATTGAAGGGGATGTCTGCCTTGGATCAGATAGGTATCGATCATGCGATGTTGGCTTTGGACGGTACGAAAACTAAATCGAAACTAGGTGCGAACGCTATCCTTGGCGTTTCTTTAGCTGTAGCGAAAGCTGCCGCAAATTATTTGGATATTCCTTTATATAGATATATTGGTGGAACGAATACCTACGTGATGCCTGTTCCGATGATGAATATAATCAATGGCGGTTCGCATAGCGACGCTCCGATCGCTTTCCAAGAGTTTATGATTCGTCCGGTAGGTGCCGCTTCTTTCAAGGAAGGCTTACGTATGGGCGCTGAGGTATTCCATGCGTTGAAAAAGGTATTGCACGATCGTGGGTTAAGTACCGCTGTTGGTGATGAGGGTGGTTTCGCCCCGAATTTGGAAGGTACGGAAGATGCCTTGAACTCAATTATCGCCGCTATCAAGGCGGCTGGTTATGAACCGGGCAAGGATGTGATGATCGGTATGGATTGCGCTTCTTCTGAGTTTTATAAGGATGGAATCTACGATTACACGAAGTTTGAAGGAGAAAAAGGAGTGAAACGTACTTCCGACGAACAAGTGGATTATCTGGAAAAGCTGATCAACGAATACCCGATCGATTCCATTGAGGATGGTATGAGTGAGAATGATTGGGCTGGTTGGAAGAAACTGACAGATCGTATTGGTAACCATTGCCAATTAGTCGGAGATGATTTGTTCGTGACAAATGTAGAGTTCCTTTCAAGGGGTATTAAAGAAGGTTGCGGTAACTCAATCTTGATCAAGGTAAATCAGATCGGTTCCTTGACGGAGACACTGAACGCTATCGAGATGGCTCACCGTCATGGATACACGACCGTTACTTCACACCGTTCCGGTGAGACGGAAGACGCTACGATCGCCGATATCGCTGTCGCTACCAATAGCGGACAGATCAAGACGGGATCATTAAGTCGTTCGGACCGTATGGCTAAATATAACCAGCTGCTTCGTATCGAGGAGGAATTGGGAGACCGTGCCGTATACGGATACAAAAGAATCAATTAAGTATATAAAGTAAATTATAATCGCTAATTATGTAGTAATCCAAAACCCAAGATATTGAAGGGCTTATCCGTGAGGATAGGCCCTTTTTATTGATTGATAAAGTATTATCTATAACCTCATAAAATATATCGATTAGAAAAATTGTTTTAATGAATAAATATGTTATATTTTTGTATCGGAAATAAAAACAAATAGTATTCATTTAAAAATAGGAACAAGTATGGAACCGATTATTAATTCTCAACTTCCGGAGTTTAAAGTACAAGCTTTTCAAAATGGTAATTTCAAGACTGTAACCAACGAGGACGTCTTGGGTAAGTGGGCTATCTTTTTCTTCTACCCGGCCGATTTTACATTTGTTTGTCCAACAGAGTTGGTCGATATGGCTGAGAAGTATGAGCAGTTTAAATCAATGGGAGTAGAAATTTACTCTGTAAGTACAGACTCTCATTTTGTACATAAAGCTTGGCATGACGCTTCCGAGACTATCCGTAAGATCCAATATCCGATGTTGGCAGATCCCACTGGAGCACTGAGTCGTGCGTTTGGTGTGATGATTGAGGAAGAGGGTATGGCATACCGTGGCACTTTCTTGGTAAATCCGGAAGGAAAGATCAAAGTGGCCGAGATTCATGATAACAATATCGGTCGTGACGCTTCCGAGTTACTTCGTAAAGTTGAAGCCGCTCAGTTTGTCGCTTCACATGATGGTGAGGTTTGTCCCGCTAAATGGAAGAAAGGGGAGGCTACCTTGAAACCTAGCATTGACTTGGTAGGGAAAATCTAAATAATTAAGAGTATAGATCGTGTTAGAATCAACATTAAAAGAACAATTAAAAGGTATATTCGCAGGGTTAAATGCGAATTATACCTTTGATATATCGATCTCTCCTGCGCATGAAAGTAGACAGGAATTGTTGGATTTATTAGGTGATGTTGCCTCTTGTTCGGATAAAATATCTATGCAAGTATCTGATGGGGAGGGATTGGAATTCATTTTATTAAAGGATGGAGCGAAAACGGGGATTAAGTTTCGTGGAGTACCTAATGGACACGAGTTTACTTCCTTGCTGTTGGCGATCTTGAATTCAGATGGGAAAGGCAAGAATTTTCCGGACGAGAGCATTTGTAATCGTGTTAAAGCCTTGAATGGCCCGATACATCTGACGACCTATGTCTCTTTGACTTGTACGAATTGCCCGGATGTGGTACAGGCATTAAACGCTATGACGACTTTAAATCCTCAGATCCATCATGAGATGGTAGATGGGGCTATCAATCAGGCGGAAGTTGATGCCTTGAAGATACAAGGCGTCCCCTCTGTCTTTGCGGATGGAAAACTGATCCATGTAGGACGTGGGGAATTCGGTGAATTGTTATCGAAGCTGGAAGCTCAGTATGGAATCAATGAGAGCCTGACGGAGAAGACGGTAAAACGATATGACGTGGTTGTGGTCGGTGGGGGTCCGGCTGGTGCTTCTGCCGCTATTTATTCCGCACGAAAGGGGCTGAGTGTCGCTGTCGTGGCGGAGCGTATCGGCGGGCAGGTGAAGGAGACGGTAGGAATTGAGAATCTGATTTCAGTTCCGGAGACAACAGGTACCCAGTTGGCTGACAATCTGCGCTTGCATATGCGGCAATATCCGATTGACCTGCTGGAGCATCGTCGTATAGAGAAGGTAACGATAGAAGGAAACGAGAAGGTTTTGTCTACGGCTGGAGGTGAGATATTCAAGGCTCCGGCGGTTATTATCGCTACGGGCGCTAGCTGGCGTAAATTGAATGTACCGGGTGAGGCAGAGTATATAGGGCGTGGAGTGGCTTTTTGTCCTCATTGCGACGGTCCGTTTTATAAGGGAAAACATGTTGCCGTGGTTGGCGGTGGAAATTCCGGTATCGAGGCGGCTATTGATTTGGCGGGGATCTGTTCGAAAGTAACCGTTTTGGAGTTTATGGATGAGTTAAAAGCGGATCAAGTCTTGCAAGAGAAAGCGAAGAGTTTGCCGAATGTCGAGATCTTTGTTAGTTCACAAACAACCGAGGTGGTTGGAAATGGCGACAAGGTAACCGGTATCCGTACAAAGGATCGTAAGACAGGGGAAGAGCGTGTTATTCATTTAGACGGTATTTTTGTTCAAATCGGCTTAGCCGCTAATAGTGGTGTCTTTAAGGAGATTGTCGAAACAAATCGTCCCGGTGAGATCGTGATTGACGCACATTGCCGGACGAATGTCCCGGGTATTTATGCAGCGGGCGACGTTTCCACCGTACCCTTTAAGCAAATCATTATTTCTATGGGAGAAGGCGCCAAAGCGGCCCTTTCGGCCTTTGAAGATCGGGTACGTGGTGTACTCGGTTGATGAAATACCTACAAATAGGTAATTTTTGAACAGCGTATCTCTTTTATCGGTTATATTACTATATTTGCGATCGAGAGAAAAGAGATGGATAGATTAAGAAAATATCTGAGGATATTACTCCCTGCGCTGTTCATAGCCTATTTGGGATGTATTATTGCGTTTACCCACGTTCATATTGTCAACGGGGTAACAATCGTCCATTCTCACCCGTATCATAAAACGGACGATGGTCGTCCGGACCATGAACATGGCTACGCCGAGTTTCAGTTGCTTCATCAGTTATCTGTCTTGCAGATAACAGGTGCGGCTTTCGTCGCTATTCTGCTGGCGGCTTTTTATTCCTTTATTCATAACTTATCTTTCGCTCCGGTCTATCCGGACTATATCGTTCCCTTCCGGGGAAGACGTACGCTTCGGGCTCCTCCCATATTCTGATATTGTGAGATTAATAACATTGTATTACTTATCAGAATAAATTAAAATGAATAAATTTTTCATCTTTATACTATGCCTGTGCTGTGCCCTAACGGTAGCTCAGGCCACGGGAGAGGACCGTCTAAACGACTCAGACGCAAATGTTTTCGGACATGTATTGGATAAGAAAACAGGGGAACATCTTCCCTTTATCAACGTATTGTTAAAAGGTACCACGATCGGTACGACCACCGATAACTCGGGACATTATTTCCTGAAGAATCTGCCGGAAGGTAAATTTACGCTAGAATATAAAGCGCTCGGGTATAAGACTATCTCTAAAGAAGTGACCCTAAAGAAAGGAAAAACCTTAGAGATTAATGTAGAACTGGAAGAAGACCAGATCGCCTTGGATGGCGTGGTGGTATCTGCGAATCGTGCGGAAACTTCCCGCCGGTTGGCTCCCACATTAGTGAATGTATTGGATGCGAAGGTTTTTACTACGACCAATGCGGTGAATTTGGCACAGGGACTAAATTTCCAACCGGGTGTACGGGTAGAGACGAATTGCCAGAATTGCGGTTTCCAGCAAGTCCGGATCAATGGATTAGACGGACCTTATACCCAAATACTGATTGATTCACGTCCCATATTCAGCGCTTTATCCGGCGTATATGGGCTTGAGCAAATACCGGCGAATATGATCGAGCGGGTAGAGGTGATGCGAGGAGGGGGATCGGCACTGTTCGGCTCGTCCGCTATCGCCGGGACAATTAATATCATCACGAAGGAGCCCTTGAGAAATTCCGGGGAATTGTCGCATACGTTAACCTCGATCGGTGGGACATCTGCTTTCGATAATAATACGACCCTAAATGCCTCTTTGGTATCGGAAAATGGGAAAGCGGGCTTATATCTTTTTGGCCAGAACCGTCATCGTTCGGGTTTTGATCAGGATGGAGATGGTTTTACGGAGTTGCCTAAATTGAAGAATCAAACGGTTGGTTTCCGTTCGTACCTGAAAACGAGTACTTATAGTAAATTGACATTCGAGTATCATCATATGAATGAATACCGCAGGGGAGGAAATCTGTTGGATCGTCCGCCTCATGAAGCGGATATCGCCGAACAGTTGGAGCATTCGATTGATGGAGGAGGTCTGAAATTCGATCTTTTCTCCAAGGATTACAAACATAAATGGAGTGTTTTCACTTCTGCCCAGAATACAGACCGGGATAGTTATTACGGGACGAACCAAGATCCGAACGCTTACGGCAAGACTACGGACCTGACGGTTATGGCCGGTACGCAATATGCTTATAGTTTTGATAAATTCTTGTTTATGCCATCGGATTTGACTGCCGGTTTGGAGTATAGTTTCGATCATTTGAAAGACGAGATGATCGGGTATAATCGCTTTACGAATCAGAAGGTGCATATCGAGAGCGCGTTTTTGCAGAATGAGTGGAAAAATAAGCGATGGAGCTTCTTGATTGGAGGTCGTTTGGATAAACATAATATGATGGATCATGTAATATTCAGCCCTCGTGCGAATATCCGTTTTAACCCGACGGAAGATATCAATATCCGGGCTAGTTATTCCAGTGGTTTCCGTGCCCCGCAAGCGTTCGATGAGGATATGCATATCTCGGCGGTCGGCGGAGAGGTCGCTATGATCCAGCGTGCGAAAGATTTATCCGAGGAGAAATCGCAGAGCTTGAGTGCTTCGGTCGATTTTTACCATCGTTTTAAGAATGGTATCCAGTTGAACTTCTTGGTGGAAGGTTTTTACACCAGCTTAAGTGATGTGTTTGTCTTGGAAGATATTGGGAAAGATGAGCAAGGCAATCTGATTAAGGAACGTCGTAACGGTTCCGGGGCGAAAGTGATGGGATTAACCTTGGAAGGAAAGTCGGTGTTAACTTCATGGCTATCTTTGCAAGCGGGCGCTACTTTCCAGCGAAGCCGTTATAAAGAGGCCGAGAAATGGAGCGATGACGAGAATGTGCCAGCCGAGACAAAGATGTTCCGTACGCCGGATATCTATGGTTATTTTACGGCTACCCTTACGCCTTTCAAACGTTTCACGGCTTCCCTGTCGGGAACCTATACGGGAAGTATGTTGGTGCAGCATTTGGCGGGATATATACCTTTGGATAAGGCGGTGGAGACTCCGGATTTTTTTGATATGAATATCAAGCTTGCGTATGAGTTCCCGCTTTACAAAGAGCTGAAACTAGAAGTAAATGGGGGCGTGCAGAATCTGTTCAACGCTTACCAATCCGACTTTGACCAAGGTAAGAACCGGGATTCCTCCTATATCTATGGCCCGGCTAGCCCGAGAAGTTATTTTGCCGGTGTAAAGATGAGCTTTTAATCATGTAATGCCCTTTGAAAAAACATGTACGTGTTTCGTGAAAAACATGTACGTGTTTCCGAAAAAAGACGTACGTGTTTTTTTGAAGGCAAAATAAACAAAAAGACAGTGTTCCCAAGCGTATGATCGCCCTACGGAAACACTGTCTTTTTTATGGGATAAATCGGGATGTTTTATTTAACGAACGGAGCGGCTTGCAAATAGGCGGCGCTCTTCTCTACGCCCTCGAACTGGGTACGGCCTTTTTTGTCACCTTCCAGTTCCACGTAGTAGCCGAGGATACCGATCTCGTACGCTTTTTTGAATATATTCGGGAAATTCATCATACCGGAATCACCGATGATCCAACGATCCTTGATGTGCAATAACTTAAAACGATTCGGATAATTCTCCATCCATTCCACGGGATCTTGCTGCCCCATAACGGCCCAATATACATCCAACTCGAACATAACCTTATCCGGATCGGTATTTTTTAGGAATAACTCCTCGATATAAGTACCTTTAGGAGGTGCCCACGGATTCGGGTTCTGTTCCGGTTTCTCGCCGGCTTTCAATACCCGTTTGAACTCATTGCTATGATTATGGTAACCCCATAGGATTCCGGCTTTCTTCGTGATCTCTCCGGCACGGTTGAAGATCTCCGATACTACTTTGGCGTCATCCTCGTTTTCGATACGGGGTAAACTCGGTTGTACCATACAACTAACACCTAGCTCGGCATGGATATCGGTTGCCTTTTTCCAGAACTCGTCGAATTTGGGCATATTCTCTTTCGTGTACTCACGAAGAGAAGGGGTCAGGTGTGAGCTACTGATTCTCAAACCGGCATCATCCACCATTTTCTTATAATCCTTGGAGGCGATGAATGTCGTATTTTTAGGATTATAATCACCGAATTTACCAGTGTCTTCCCTATATCCGAAAATCTCCAGATCGGTATATCCCGCTTTTGCCAATCGGTTCAATCCGTTAGGCATATCTTGCAGTAACTCCTGTCCGAGCGAATAGGTTTGCAATCCCATCTTTTTCCCGGCGGTTGCCGAGGATATCGCATCCGTGGCGGGTATGGATCTGGTGGGATTTGAAGCCATTACTTTTTGGCTGGCTATGCCCCCTAAAGTAAGTAATGAAATGTTTCTCAAAAATGTTCTTCTGTCTGTCATGGTGATAAAGAATTAAAATTAAACATCTGTTTCTCGCAAATATAGTTAACCTTTTTGAAGTTTATTAAGAAAATGTCTCTCAAAAACTTGCGATTGGGTTTAAATAGATTTAAAATTTGACATAACTCAATTTTACGAACTTACTCCATACATCCAATTACCTGAATAAGGGGATTGTTTGGTATACCTCCGTGGATTTTTAATGTGATTTTACCCATTCTTAGGTATTGTGGGGCTGTAGTCTCTGATCGTAACTTTGCAACGTTTTAAATAACATAATTGATTAAATGATGATGAAGAAAATCAGAGGGCTTTTCCTCTCCTTTTTACTGTTGCTTATTTCCATCTCGGCTTTTTCTCAACATAAAACAATGATATCGGGTAAAGTCCTGTCCACGGAAAAAACAACCGTGGATTTCGCTACCGTTTATCTAAAAGGTACGAATTACGGCGGGACTACGAATGAGGAAGGTATCTATCATCTTCAAGCTCCCGCGGGAGAATATACATTAGTAGTATCGGCTATCGGATATAAGACGGTAGAGAAACCCGTGAAACTGATGCGTGGGGAACGGACGAAGATGAATGTGGTAATCAGCCCTCAAGCTACGGAGTTGGATGAGGTGGTTGTCGTTTCTAATGGCGTGACCCGGCTCAAGCGTTCTGCGTTCAATGCCGTGGCCCTCGATACGAAAGCCTTGCAAAATTCAACCCAGAACTTGAGTGAAGCCTTGGCTCAAGCGCCCGGAATGAAGATCCGGGAGTCCGGCGGTGTCGGCTCGGATATGCAACTGATGATGGATGGATTTACCGGCAAGCATATCAAGATCTTTATCGATGGGGTTCCGCAAGAAGGTGTCGGCAGTTCTTTCGGACTGAATAACATTCCGGTGAATTATGCCGAGCGTATAGAGGTCTATAAGGGTGTGGTACCGGTGGGTTTCGGAACAGACGCTATCGGAGGTGTTATCAATATCATCACCAAGAAGAACCGGAACAAATGGTTTTTGGATGCTTCTTATTCATACGGGTCTTTCAATACGCATAAATCTTATGTGAACTTCGGACAAACTTTCCGGAGCGGACTCACGTATGAGATCAACGTTTTCCAGAATTATTCGGATAATAATTACTATGTGGATACTCCGGTGAAGGACTTTACGACCGGAGCGATCAATAAGAAAAAGATCGAGCATGTGAAGCGTTTTCATGATACGTATCATAACGAGGCCGTTATCGGGAAAATCGGTTTCGTGGATAAGAAATGGGCGGATCGTTTGATGTTCGGGTTTACCTATTCACATATGTATAAAGATATACAGACGGGCGTACGCCAAGAAGTGGTGTTTGGCGGCAAATATCGGAAGGGATACTCGATCATGCCGTCGTTAGACTATCGCAAGCGTGATTTCTTCGTTAGGGGCTTGGATGTGGTATTGACGGCGAATTATAATAAGAACATGACGAACAATGTAGATACCTCTTCCTATGAATATAATTGGCGTGGCGAGATGCGTCCTCTCCGGATGCCCGGTGAGCAATCTTATCAGAACACCCGGTCGGATAATAATAACTGGAACGGAACCTTAACAGCTAACTACCGTATCGGTAAGGCGCATACGTTCACGTTCAATCACGTGATCAACGCGTTCCGGCGTTCGAATCAGTCTCTTTTGAACGAGGACTCGGAAGCGAACGCTATCCCGAAGGAAACCCGTAAAAATATCAGCGGTCTTTCGTATCGCTTGATGCCGACGGAACATTGGAACTTGTCTGTGTTCGGTAAATATTACAACCAGTTTATTGCGGGGCCTGTCGCTACTTCCTCGGCTCAAGATGACTATATACGTACGACCAATTCGGTAAGCGCGATGGGATATGGGGCTGCGGGAACTTACTTTATCTTGAAAAGCTTGCAAGCGAAATTGTCCTATGAGAAAGCCTATCGCCTGCCGACCAATGAGGAGATGTTTGGCGATGAGGACCTTGAGACCGGCGATATTTCCTTGAAACCGGAGAACAGCGATAACGTGAATCTGAATTTAAGCTACAACGAGACATTCGGTAAGCATTCCGTATATGTGGAAGGCGGATTGATCTACCGAAATACGAAAGATTATATCCAACGGAATATATCGGATTTGAGCGGCGGTAAATATGGCGCTACCTATGTGAATCATGGTCGTGTAGAGACCAAGGGTTACAATATCTCGGTTCGCTACGGTTTCGCTAACTGGGTAAGCGTAGGAGGAAACTTTACGCAGATGAATGTGAGGGATAACGTGAAGACGGTTACCAGCGGGACGAACCAAGAGAGCTTGACATATGGCGCACGTATGCCGAATCTTCCTTATCAGTTTGCCAACTCGGATGTGACTTTCTATTGGCGTAATTTGTGGAAGAAAGGCAATACGCTAAGTGTCACTTACGATAATTTATATATGCATAGTTTCCCGCTGTATTCGGAGGCAGTAGGCAGTGAATCCGAATTTGTGGTACCAACTCAATTCTCGCATAACCTGACACTCTCTTATGGTATACAGAACGGGCGTTACAATATCTCTTTCGAGTGCAGGAATCTCACGAACGAGAAATTATACGATAACTTCAGCTTGCAGAAGGCTGGCAGGGCTTTCTATGGTAAGGTGAGGGTTTATTTCGGTAATTAATTTAAAGTGTGACTATCTTTTATTTATCAATAATTAATTCAAAACATAATAGATTAAAACAACATGAAGAAGAATTATTTAATGACAGGTCTTGCCGCCGCGTTATTGGTTGGGGGAGTATTTACTTCTTGTAGTGACGACGATCCTGTAAACCCGGATAACGGAGGCAACGGGAATGGAAATGGCGGAGGATCGACCTCGGAGGCGGTTTCGAGCTATGTAGTCGCCGCTTCTGTCGGTGACGCAAATTACTTGTTGACAGCCGATACGCTGGGTGATGGCTCTATCTCCGCTAAAAACAACGGACTCACTACGGAAAGCGGTACGCAATGGATCTTCTATAAGGATAAATATTTGTATCGTTTGGTTTACAATCAAGGAAATGCCGGTGTTACTTCTTCATACGTACTGAATGCGGAAGGTAAGATTAAAGAGCGTGATAATACTTACGAGATCAAGCGATTTACTTCTTATGGTATCTATGGCGACTATATCATTACATCTTCTACCGGTGATCTGGGTGAGGAATATGCGGACGAGAATGGTTATCTGCCTAAAGGCTTCTTGCTCTCTTATCTGGATGTGGCCAAAGAGACGTTTACGACAAACACGAATACGATCTTGTCGGAGAATTATTTGGGAAATGGCGAGTTCGTTACGTTAGCGGGTATTCTCCAAGCGAACGGTCGGATCTATTCTGCGGCTATCCCGATGGGATTGAGTAAGTACGGCGTGAAAGCGGAGGGAGGTAAATATGTTAAATACCCGGAGCTGGTAAAGACAGAATCCGGAGGAAGCGGTAGTGGCGCTTACGAAAAAGGGGAATTGCAATGGACGCAATATCCGAACGAGGCTTGGGTCGCTATTTATGCGAACGAGAAATTCGAGAACCCGAAACTGATAAAGACGGATAAGATCAGTTATGCTTGCGGACGTAACCGTTCTCAATACTACCAGACCATTTGGACGGCAGACAACGGCGATGTGTATGTGTTCTCGCCCAGCTATGCCAAGACGATGACCGCGGAGGTACAGAAAACGACTTTGCCGGCCGGTGTAGTTCGTATTAAGGCTAATGCGGAGGAGTTTGATCCTGATTATTATTGTAATTTGGAGGCACAGACGGGTGGTAAGGCATTCTTGCGTTGTTGGCATATCACGGAAGATTATTTCTTGTTGTTGATGTATGATCGTCCGTTGACTGAATCCGGATTCGCCGCGAAAGAGTTGGCTATTTATAAAGGAGAGGATAAGAGTCTTACTTACGTGAAGGGGCTGCCTTCCACGGATGTTATTTCCGGATTTGGCAATACTCCGTTCTCGGAGGATGGTATCGCTTATATGGCGGTTACGACTACCGATGGAAGTCAACCTGCCGTGTATCGTATCGATCCGAAGACAGCTACCGCAACAAAAGGTCTTACCGTTGAGGCAGAGCAAATCAGTGGTGTAGGTAAATTGACTGCCGCTCAAGAGTAATAAGCAAGTATGAGTCGGACTCACATTCTTTTAATATTCCTCCTGCTCCCGCTAACCCTGCGGAGCCAGGAGGATATTTGTATAGGAAAGGAACTGGTTTTGTACTCTACCGTATTGCAAGAAGACCGGAGTTATTGGATACACCTGCCGGAGCATTATAATATGGATACGAAACAACGCTATCCGGTTGTTTACCTGCTAGATGGAGATTCTTTCTTTCATTCGCTGGTAGGCATAAGGAAAACGTTGGCATCCGGTAGAGGTAAATATCTACCTCCCTGTATTATTGTCGGGGTATTAAATACGGATCGGACACGTGATTTTACGCCTACCGCTTCAGCCGCCGGACGGGATGGTAAAATCTCCATAGATGCGATTCCGCAAGGAGGGGGAAGTGAGGCTTTCAGTAAGTTTCTTACGGAAGAACTTCGCCCTGCTATCGATAGTGCCTATCGCACGAACGGCTGGAATATGCTTATCGGTCATTCGTATGCGGGGCTTTTCACCTTGAATACGTTTCTTCGTCATACGGAATTATTTGATACCTATCTAGCGGTCGACCCTAGTTTGTGGTGGGATCAGGGGCGGTTGGTCCGGGAGGCGGAGGCTTTGGTTGCAGGCCGGAATTTTAAAGGGAAAAGCCTGTATATCGGTGTCGCGTCTAAAAAAAGGACGGACCGGGTGGACATTCATCTTGACAAAGTGAGTTATCTTCTTTCGGAGGTTTTGCCACAAGCGGAGAACCTGCGTTTCTTTAGTAAATCATTTCCCGGCGAGAACCATGGAACGGTAGCGGTTCCGGGTATATATGACGGGATTAAACAATTATTCGGAAAATGAGAAAATTCTTTGCGAAAGTACATTTATGGCTATCGATACCTTTTGGCATTATTATTGCGATTGTCTGCCTGACCGGGGCGATTCTCGTCTTTGAGACAGAGATATTAGAATTAGGCTACCCTTCCCGTTATTTTGTAAAGGAAGTAAAAGGGGAACCTCTCTCGCCTGCCGCCTTGATAGAATCGGCGCGCCAACAATTACCCGATTCGGTTCGAATAAACGGTATTCGGGTATCGTCTGACCCGAGACGAACTTATCAACTGATATTACCGGGGAAAAAGGCCGCGGGTTTTATTGATCCCTACACCGGGGAGGTGACCGGGATGGATGACGGACAAGGTTTTTTCCTGAAAATGATGCGTCTTCATCGTTGGTTACTTGATGAGTATAAACGGGATGGAAGTTTTTCTTGGGGAAAATCAATAGTTGGCTATGCGACTTTGGTCTTGGCGATTATTATTATAAGTGGAATCGTAATTTGGTATCCCCGTAATAAAAAAGTATTGAGAAACCGGTTGAAAGTAAAGACCAAGGCTGGTTGGTTCCGTTTCTTCTATGATTTACATGTCTCCGGGGGATTCTATGCGGCATTGCTCCTGCTTATCTTAGCGTTAACCGGATTAACATGGTCGTTTGGTTGGTATCGAAATGCCTTTTATAGTGTCTTCGGTATTAGTGCAAACCCGCCTCAAGCGCATCATGCTCCAGCTTCTTCCAATTACACACAATGGGCTGAGGTGTTATCGGCATTGAAAAGCCATTATCCGGACTTTAACTCAATCACGATCCAAGATGGCTCCGCTACGGTTTCTACGGCCCGTTATGGGAATACAAGAGGAAGCGACCGTTACTCCTTTGATCCTGCTACGGGTGAGATTACGGAAGTCCAATTATATAAAGATCTCCCAAAATCGGGGAAGATAAGAGGATGGATTTATTCCGTACACGTCGGCTCGTGGGGGGGGATGACTACCCGTATATTGACTTGCTTGGTTTCCTTGTTGGGGACGATCTTCGCGATAACCGGCTATTATTTTTGGATAAAGAAGCAATTCAGGAAACTGAGATGAAAAGAAAGAGGTATGTTTGAGCCACATACCTCTTCATAAATCTAAACCAATCTAGTTGAATATGCAAACGTTGCAATATTAAGGTTAAACAGTTATGTATGTAAAAGTGTGCGTCTATTCAATTCCTTCTTTCCTTATAGATGCCAACCACTGGTCGATCCGCCCTTCTGTTTGATCGTCCTCATTCATTTCATCCAGAGGAAGTCCGACGAACATACCGTTTATGCAGGCGGTGGAACTGTCAAATGAATATCCCGAAGCATCTACAGCGCCAATGAATTTGCAACCTGTATTTCGCAGGTCGGAATAGATCGTACCGATGGCGTCACAGAAAGTGTCGCTAAAAGAGGCTGAGTCTCCGCAACCGAATAATGCGACGGTTTTCTCACTTAAGTCCAGCTTTTTCAGTTTCCCTAGATAACTATCCCAATCATCTTGCAAATCTCCGGCGCCCCAAGTGGAACAGCCCAATAACAAGATTTCATAAGGTGCTACATCAGCGGGAGAAGCGTTAGATACGTCATGAATATCTTTGTCTTCCACACCCAGCTTCTCCGCGATACGTTTCGCGATCCCTTCCGTCGTTCCTGTAGACGAGCCGTAGAATATTCCTATAGTCTTCATTTCTATTTGTTTTTATAGTTTGATAACGAAAACAAATATCCGATATCTTATTAGTCTCGGCAATACCTACAAATATGTATTTTGAGGGTCGCGAATACCCACGAATGACCAGCTAAAGTCACCACTCAATGAACTTACCTCTTTGCCTGCGTTTCTCCAACTCCTCTTGCAGATAACGTTGGCGGTCTTTGGCGATGTAACGACGGGCGAAGATATTGGGGACGGCTACGCCTAAAGAGATACAAAGGATGATGAGGGCGGAGTTAATACCATTGGAGAAGGCGTTCGTAACCTCGCCGATCACCCCGTGAAGGTTGATAAAACCTAATAACGAGCGATACATCAATACTCCCGGGATCATTGGGATAACAGAAGGGATCGTCAATACATGGTTCGGTACATGGAACCAATGAACCGCTTTCACCGCAATCAGGCTGACAACGAAACTTCCCATAAACGAGCCGATCACGGGACCATAGCCCAGCTCGAAGTTCACGAAGTTCCGGATGCATACGGCGATAATACCGCCTAAAGCAACCACCCATAATAAACGGCGTTGGATATTGAATATCATAGAGAAACCAACGGCGGATATGGCGGCCGCTATCGCATATACGTAATACGGATCATGTGGGACCATGCTTAGTTCGCTGAATTTATGGTCGATCGATACGTCGTTCATCACGAGCAGGCGCAAGGCGAAAGCGATACCGAAAGTCATTGCCGCTACCATCATCACCGTGTTTGCGGCACGGGTAATACCGACCAGCAAGTGATTATCGATCATATCGTCTACAAAATTAATCAAAGGTACGCCCGGTACGATGAATAGGGCACAAGCCAGTAACGGGAGATACGGAGTACCGGATATTCCCAGAAAAGATGAGGCATATGCTAGACAAGTACAAATAAAGGCGGCAAGAGCGATCCCCATGTAGGCGTTAAGGCCAGCCTCTACACAACGGGCACGCACCCTGAAACCGATAAAAGTACAGATCGAGGTTAACAAGAACGCGATCCAGTCTCCTCCAAATAACTTACAGAAACCTCCACAAGCGAATCCTGCTCCGATCGCTACGATATAAGGGGTATAATTCCGAGGTTGGCGAACTATCTTTTCCAATTCTTCCTCATATTTATCCAAGGAATAATCTTGCTCGATCGCCCGCCATGAGAGCTTGCTGACCTGTGATATCGTTGTCATGTTAATACCATGTTTCTCGCATTTCTGGAATTTGGAGAATGAGTTTCGCTCATCGCTTACGTTCACCATAATCATGGTCCATCGGATATCGATATGCAATTTCTCCTCGGGAATCCCCATAAAGGCGGCCACCCGCTTCATGTTGCGCTCGATACGGTTCGTATCGGCGGCACTTTCCATCAACAATTTTCCCGTACGGAGCAAAAGATCCAATTTGCGCCGTAATAACAATACTTCCTTGTCTGTCATCATCTTCTTTTTGTTCTTATATATGTGTTCTCTATACCCTAACCCACGAGGATATGAATCTTAAATGAATGGCAGGTCTTCTGACTGACTCCCATTCTAATGCCTTCCCGGCTTACTAGGCCAGTGGCGAAAGTAGTATTAGAATGTTAAAGGAGTTTCACAGCAGCGGGACTGTACCGGATTCTCACCGGATTCCCTTTTAATCCGTATGCCCGAACGAGCGTACGGAACCAATTCGGATGCAAAGGTATGAAATCATGCTAATATCCGTCTCGCTTCAGTAAGAATAATTATTCGGATACTTATATATTCTTTGTTGAATGCGCTTCTATTCTATAAATCACGACGTGGTCTGTACAAATCACGCCGTGGATTTTATAAACCACGCCGTGGTTTGTACAGACCACGTTGAAAATTGAGGAATAGATGCTGATGTAATTCTCTTTATATATAAGAGAACGGATGTTTATTTCTTGTTCCGTACAAGATTTTATGCATGTGTGTGCCTTAAAAGCCTTAAATAAAAGGATCGTACTTGTATTTTACGATTTCCTTTTTATTTAAAGAAGCTTGTACGTCAATTAACCGTTGGTTGCTGCTTCCCCGGAATAAAAGGCTCTCATCCCGAAGGGTTTGTTTGTAGCGGCCATCTACCAATACGTCGATATAGGATAATAAGGCGGCTTGTGCCGGGTTCTTTATCAGGTCCTCGAATTTATATCCCGTGTAGCACCAGATCGTCTTTTGGCTTTTTTCCTTGATCGCCTTGGCTACCTCGGTGAAGCCTTCCGGCTGGAACATGGGATCTCCACCACTGAAGGTGACGTTGGCGAACTCGTCAGCCAGCACTTTCTCCACGATCTCTTCCGTTCTTACTTTCTTCCCTTTATGGATATCCCATGATTCGGGGTTGTGGCAACCCGGGCATTTGTTCGGGCAACCCGCCGCATAGATGGCGGTCCGGAATCCCGGACCGTCTACGGTGGTATCTTCGATGATATCTATGATGGACAACATGGTAATTGAAAATTGACAATTGACAATTGAAAATTAGTTGTGGGTGATGCGGTCGTTCAGCTCGGATAGCTTGGCGTTGTTCCAACGGTCGGTGGTTCCTACCAAGTAACCGGTGATGCGTTGAAGTTTGTCCAAGTGTTTGCTGCCGCATTTCGGGCAGGCTTCCAGATTCGGGGTGGAGTTCTCGTAGCCACAATCCAGACAACGGTTACGATTATGGTTTACGGAACCGTATCCGATATTGTATTTATCCATCATATCCACGACACGCATGATCGCTTCGGGGTTATGGGTAGCGTCGCCATCCATCTCTACGTAAAAGATATGGCCGCCACGAGTCAAATCATGATAAGGAGCTTCCACTTCGGCTTTATGACGGGCACTGCACTTATAATATACCGGGACGTGATTAGAGTTCGTATAATAATCCCGATCCGTGATACCCGGAAGCGATCCGAACTTCTTACGATCTTTTCCCGTGAACTTGCCGGACAAGCCTTCAGCCGGAGTTGCCAGTACGCTATAATTGTGTTGGTATTGCTCAGAGAATTGGTTGGCGCGATCCCGGATATACGTAACGATCCTTATGCCTAAGGCCTGCGAATCCTCATCTTCGCCATGATGCTTCCCGGTAAGGGCTACCAAGCATTCGGCCAGTCCGATAAAGCCGATACCCAAGGTGCCTTGGTTGATAACGGAGGCTATCGAATCGTTAGGCTTCAATTTTTCCGAGCCTAACCACAAGGAAGACATCAACAACGGGAATTGCTTTGCGTAAGCGGTTTTCTGGAACTCCATACGCTCATGCAACTGACGAGCCGTAAGTTCCAACATATGATCCAGTTTGGCGAAAAACAGGGCGATACGTTCCTCCTTGTTCTCCACCTGCATGCACTCGATAGCCAATCGTACGATATTGATCGTCGAGAAAGATAGATTACCTCGTCCGATAGAAGTCTTTGGTCCGAAACGATTCTCGAATACACGGGTACGGCATCCCATGGTCGCTACCTCGTGGATATAGCGCTGAGGATCGTCCGCTTTCCAATCCTCGCTTTGGTTGAAGGTCGCGTCGAGATTCAAGAAGTTCGGGAAGAAACGACGGGCGGTGACCTTGCAGGCCAATTGGTAAAGATCGTAGTTACGGTCTTCCGGCAGATAGCTTACGCCTCGTTTCTTTTTCCATATCTGGATCGGGAAGATAGCGGTCTCGCCGTTACCTACGCCTCTGTAAGTGCTTTTTAATAACTCCCGGATGATACAACGACCTTCCGCCGAGGTGTCGGTTCCATAATTGATGGAGCTGAATACCACTTGGTTGCCTCCACGGGAATGGATCGTGTTCATATTATGGATAAAAGCCTCCATCGATTGGTGTACACGGCTTACCGTGCGGTTGATGGCATGTTGTATGACGCGTCTATCACCGCTTAATCCATCCAAGGTCTGTGTCTGGTAATCGTCGATAGGCTTATTATATAAGTGGGAGAAATCCTGTCCGTATAAATCCTCTAAGGTCTTTACTTCCTCGATAAAGCTATTACGTACGTAAGGAGCTAGGTAGAAATCGAACGCCGGTATCGCCTGTCCGCCATGCATCTCGTTTTGGGCGGTCTCTAGAGAGATACAGCCAAGGATGCTTGCGGTTTCGATTCGTTTAGCCGGACGTGATTCGCCATGACCGGCGGAGAACCCGTATTTCAGGATGCGATCCAACGGGTGTTGTACGCAGGTCAAGCTTTTAGTCGGATAATAATCTTTATCATGAATATGGAGGTAGTTGTTAGATACGGCTTCCTTGACCTCTTCGCTCAATAAATAGTCATCGACAAACGGCTTGGTGGTCTCGCTGGAGAATTTCATCATCATGCCGGCGGGTGTATCGGCGTTCATATTCGCGTTCTCACGGGTGATGTCGTTGGATTTGATATTGATAATCTCCAAGAACATATCCCGTGTTTTCGCCTTGCGGGCTACGCTTCGCTGATTTCGGTAAGCGATATATTTCTGCGCTACGTCCTTCCGGCTACTGGCCATCAATTCCAGTTCCACGGCATCTTGAATCGCCTCTACGGTCATTTGAGGTTCTCCCTTGAATGAGATATGGTCTGTGATCTGGCGAATCAGTTGCATATCTTCTCCCTTGTCTGTATGCAACATGGCTTTACGGATAGCGGTTACTATCTTCTCCTCGTTGAAGCCAACGATACGCCCGTCCCGTTTAACAACTGTCTGTATCATGATGTCGATTAATTTGTGATTGATTATGCGTGCAAAGGTATCTTATTACTCTATATGATTTTCTTTTTGGAAAACTTTTTGCTGATTAAATTATGTTAAGGTGTTAATTTGTAGTGTGTTGTAAAAAGTTTTGGAAAACTTTCCATCTTGTATGATTGCTTTTGTTTTCCTTTTTGGCGATGTGGTGTGTTATAAGCTTCTCTTTGTAAAGCTTTTAAAGAACATAAGCCGGGATATATTTTTGTTTATATAAAATAATTCATACTTTTGCCCCCGTTTTGGTGATGACGTAAAACCATCCGGTTTCGTCATAAAGAGGGAATCCGGTGTGAATCCGGAGCAGTGCCCGCTACTGTAAGCTTTTGTAAAGTAGAAAACATTTCTCATACCACTGTCTGTAAAAGACGGGAAGGTCGTTTTCTACGAGGTAAGTCAGGAAACCTGCCAAGCGTTTTTATTGCTGTTTTTCTCGGGGTCAGGAAAGCGGAAATATACATAATAACAAATCGTTTATGAAAAGAAAGTGTTTGTGCGCGGCTTTAGCTGTAAGTTGTGCGATAAACGTATCATTTGCGCAGGTACGTTTACAGGGTAAGGTCGTGGATGAAAGTAATGAACCAATTCCGGGTGCGAATATCCGCGTGTCGGAATCCTTGAATGGTACAACCACGGATGCCAGCGGAAAATTTGAGCTGAACCTTCCCGATGGTAGACATCGTATTCGTGTGACTTACCTTGGCTATGAGCAAGGCGTGTATCAAACGGATCACTCGGAAAAAGATGTCGTTATTAAGCTGAAAGAAAAGTATGTGAATATCGATCAAGTGGTGGTAACCGGTACCGGTTCGCATCGCCGCATGAGTAATTCCCCTATTCCCGTGAAAGTGCTTACGGGAAAAGCCTTGAAAGAGGCGAGCGTAACCAATTTCCAAGATGCGATGACCAAGCTGAATCCGAGTATCGTATTTATGGAAAACGGACAGGGGGCTACGATGAATATGAACGGATTGACAGAGAAATACGTGGTTATCTTGGAAAACGGTAAGCGTTTGGCCGGCGATGATACCTATTCCCGTATCGATATGTCTAACGTAAAGCGGGTAGAGATCTTGAACGGGGCCGCTTCCGCTTTGTATGGTAGCGACGCGATCGCCGGCGTTATCAATATCATCACGGATGATTCCCGCAATAAGGTGAACGTGACGAGCAATAGCCGTTATGGTAGCAAGAACCAATTCTTGCAGTCGGTCAATGCGGACGTGAATGTAGGGAAGTTCGGTTCATATACTTCTTATCAATATCAACGGGCCGATGGTTGGCAATTAAATCCCTATACGGAGAGTAAAGGCGAGTTGGTTCCTACCAATAAGCAAGCTTCCGAGGGATTTCACCGGAACGTGATCAACCAACGTTTCACGTACGACGCTACGGATCGTTTGTCTTTTTATGTGCGTGGTACTTTCTTTGGACGTTCCAGCGATCGTCCGATGCCAATGGATAAAGTGAATACGACCAACTATGATATGAGAAAAGAGACGTTCACTTATGGGGCGGGCGCTCAATACATGATTAATAAGAACTCTTATTTGAACGCTGATTATCTGTCGGACAATCATAGTACGTATAAGGATTTCTTTGATGGAAAGAAAAGCGGAGAGAGTGATATGACGAAACGGATTCATTACCATAACTTGAATGTCAAGGGAATCTTTCGTCTGGGCAAATATAATAAGCTTTCGGCTGGTACAGAGTTCATTAAAGAGTTACTGAGTAGCGAGACGGATAACATAGCGGGTAAAAGTATGTACACGACCGCGCTTTATGCTCAAGACGAGATCAATATCAATGAGCATTTCCAAGCGTACGCGGGTTTGCGCTATATTTACCATGAGAATTTTAAGAGTTATGCGACTCCTAACGTGGCTTTGCTGTATAAGGTAGGCGGTTTTAATTTCCGCGGATCGTATGCGGCTGGTTTCCGTACACCTGAATTGAAAGAGCTGTATACGGAATCGGAGAAGAAAGCGTCCGGAGCGACTCGCCTTACGATCGGTAATCCGGATCTGGACCCGGAGAAGAGCGACAATTTCACGTTGAGCGCTGAATATACGATGCGGTATTTCTCTTTGTCCGTATCCGCTTTTATGAATAACGTGCGTAGCATGATTAACTATAAGATGTTGGATACGGCGGAACGGGATGCTTATAACACTGCCCATGGTACGGACTATGATGAGATACAGATGCGTGCGAATATCGATAAAGCGAAGATCAAAGGTATTAACGTGACCTTCAATAGTTATCTGGGAGCGGGCTTTACCTTGAATGGTGGCTATAGTTTCATGGATGGAAAGAACGTATACGAGGATGAACCTTTGGATAAGACCGTTAAGCATAGTGGTACGGTAGCGGCTATGTGGTCTCATACTTGGAATAAGTATAAGCTGAACGTGAATTTTAACGGACGTATCCAAGGGGAACGTTATTCTACTTCTTATGGATACGCACCGAAATATTCCTTGTGGAATCTCAATACGAGCCATACGTTTAGAGCCGGCGATTTCTTGTTGGAACCGGGAGTAGGTATCGAGAACCTTTTTGATTATGTAGATGATCGTCCCTTTAATTACAATTACGCTACATTGACCCCGGGCCGTACCTATTACGTCAGCCTTCTGGTCCGTTTCAAGCAGTAAACTGTCACATGTCAACTATTAACTAATATAATAATGTATAGGGGATTTTTACGATCCATGTTTGTTTGTTCACTCCTGCTTGGGCTCGCCTGTTCATTATGGGCGAAACCCGGGCGGGAGTTTTACGCTTCCGATATCCGGGAGAGCATGGAAAAGGGAGATAAGTTAGCGATCTTGATGGTACATTTCGGGAGTGCTTACCCGGAAGCTCGTACCCAAGTACTCGATGTGATGAACAAGCGTGTCAAGGAGGCTTTCCCAGACGTGGAAGTCCGGCAGGCTTATAGCGCCCGTAGCGTAGTGAGTCGGTTGAGGGCGCAAGGTGTTTGGGTTCAGTTGCCGGCGGACGCCTTGGTAGAGTTGCGTGATCAAGGGTTTACCCATGTGATAATCCAACCGACTATCATTATAGAGGGTGTGGAGATGGAAGCGATCCGCAAAGAGGCGGAACAGCGAAAAGGTTTGTTTAAGGATTTGCGTGTAGGTAATCCCTTGTTATATGATGATACCGATTATGAGGCGGTGATGAAAGCGGTTTCCTCACCTTCTGGAGTGACTAAAAATGGGGCTAAGTTATTGGTGGCGCACGGAACTTATCATGCCAGTAACTCGGCTTATGCGAAATTGGGGTATATGTTCCAGACCAAAGGAATGAAAGATTATTATACCGGAACCCGTGAGGGTTTCCCTACGATCGAGGATGTAGGTGAGCAAATGCGCCAAGCCGGTCATAAGCGTGTGCAGTTGATTCCTTTTATGTTCGTACTGATTCGAGGTACGGAAAATACGGTTACGGATTTCTGGCAGAAAGGGCTACGTCAACAGGGTTTCGATGTGGATATTTATTTAAAGCCTCTAGGTGAGAATCCGGCGATCCGGTCTTTATTTATCGATCACATCCGTTTCGCCATGAAATATAAACGGGCGACGATTTTTGATCGAAAGAAATTATATACACACTGAACAATTGAAAATTGAGAATTGAAAATTAGTGAGTACTTACTGAACCAATTTTCAATTCTCAATTCTCAATTATTTACTGGTAGTCTTCTCCGGTTTCCCAAGCCTCCGCATCATTATATAATGCTTTTAGATGGTTCACCCAGATCTGACGAACAGCGTCGTAATCGCCTAAGCCTATGATCTTACAGTTCTCTAAACTTCCGTTATGGCTTTCTTTCGTGTCAATCTTGAAGCCCATCTTCAAAAGTTTTAGTCTCCAGCAAGCGTCGGCGTTAGGAGCGGCAGCGCTGAAATCATCATCCTCCTCGATACCCCAAAGGTCATTATGCGCATGGTCTCCGGCGATAGACATGAACGGAGCTAAGGAGATCGTGATCTCTTCCGGTTTTAAGTTATGATCCTCGCAGTATTTGGTAAGTTTGGAATAGACACATTCCTCATTAGGTTCGCCTTCTTCCGGCCAGAACAACATATCTCCGTAATCAACGGTACCTACGAATACATTTTTGTTAGCGGCCAAGGCTTGCATAGCCTCTTCTGTTTCCGTGTATTTCGTATTTGCGTTATAGTTTTTATCCGGGTTACCATGTCCCATTAATAAAAGGATGTTCTTGTTATCAGCCAATTTATCACTGTAGTGGCTGTATAGGACTTTCGCTACGGCTTCCACATCATCCTCGTCGTATACCAAACAAGGGCTTTTTACGACTTGAACACTCGGGAAAGACTCGATCATGAATTTCTTCTTCACGTCCGTATTCATCAAGCTTAGGTATTCCTCACCCGGGATGATGTGTAAGGACTGTACCGCTACCTTCTTGTAACCGGCATTTCCTAGAGCTTGTAACCAAAGGTCCGGTTGGTAACGTGCGATACCGGTCTCTGCTTCTACACGATTCACACAAGTACGGGAGGTAAATGATAAATAGATGTCCGCGTCGGGAAATGCGTTCTGGAAATCGGCCAATGTTGCGTCGTAAGTCTTGATAGACTCTTTGAATGTGCTACCGAATGTACACAACAAGATCGCCGTGTCATGTTTCTTACTTGTCTTTACGACTTCTTCCGCCGGATTCGCGGTATTGTCGTCATCTCCATCATCACAGGAGGTAAAAACTGCGCTTGAGGCAAATAGGCTCGCCGCAAGCAAAAGGTACTTAAATTTGTTCATCGCTTTTAACTTTTAAGATTGTTTATAGTTTATGTTTATTCTGAAATTTCACGATAACGGAGGCGTACCAAGTCCGTCCGGGAGACGTGGTTCCACGATGGCGTCCGAACGGGGTACGATCCACATAATCGAAGATATTATCGATACCGACATTGATATCTAGGTTCCATTTTTTCTTTTTCAATACGTTATGACGGGTATTCAATCGCCATAGCTGATAACTTTTTCCATCACCGTCCGTGATATAAAAGCGGGTGGATTGGTATCGGCCGAACAAGGTGATATCCAATTTATACTTTTTCCACGCATGGTTCCATGCTAGTTTCCAATTGGCATTATGGAATGAGGTTCCGTTGATCGGGGTATAGAGCATATAATTCGGGTCGGCCGGATCATCCGTGTATTGCGCTTTGGCATCCGTATAGCTATAGCCTCCACCAATAGCCAAGGAAGCTAGGATTTGATAGGTGAGCGATATATCTCCTCCGAAAGAGCGGGCTTTGGATAAATTATTGTGTTGCATGCTGGCCTCTATCTCATCCAATCGGTCTTCGGCGCTTGTCGGGATCTCGGTCAAGGCGATCATGTTCTTGATACGGTTGTAGAACCCTGTTACCGTGATCTGTAGGTTCGACGCATGGTATTCCACGCTCGCCGAGTAATAATGGGACTTTTGTGGTTTTAAATCCTTATTGCCATAATAATGCTTCCACGGGCCGCCTCCGATCTGCGTGATATAATCATCGTGTAATTCCTTTAAAGTAGGAGCCTTAAATCCATTTGAGTATGTGGCCCGGAGGTTGAAATCTCCTAATTTATATAGGAGGGAGACTTTGGGGGTAAACGTCGCCCCGAACTCTTGGTGCACGACAAAGCGTCCGCCTATTGTCATATTCAACCGATCCGTCGGGTTCCATTCGTCTTGTACATAAGCGGAAGCCGTAAATACGGAGGCTTTCCCGTTTTCGATCCGCCGGGGAGATTTCAAATGATCGTATTGATATTCGAGCCCGGCGCTTAGGATATTGTTTTCACCGAGGTGGAATACGCTTTTGGCTTGTCCAAGGAAACGTTGTTGAGAGGTTTCCAGAATATGTTCCCCCGGATAACGGGTAATGCGTAAACCCGTCTCCGGATCGAAGAAGTTCGTGACATCTTTATGATGGTAATTATAGAAATAGCTATAGTTACCATACGTTAGATCTACCGAAAGGAAGTTCTGCCCTCCCAATGCGTATTTAGCTCCTCCGGCCACATCGAAGTTCCGGTAGAATTGATCATAGGTATAATACTTGAATGCGCCGTGCGGACGATCATTCCATTTCTGGTAAAAAGAGCCATCGGCCGAAAGGCTCAGCCGGTCGTTCACTTTGTAGGTTAAGTTCTCCCTTAACGTAAAGTTCGTGGATCGGTTTACGGTCCGTGTCACGGTTCCGTCCATTATCTCGTGATGGTCCCATTCTTGGGTCGTATTTCGCCAGCCGTCCGTATGGGTCGTACTGAGCGCGGTCGTGGAATTCAGTCTTTTATGCCCGAAGCCGATTTGTACGCTTTCCAATATATCTCCATACGATCCGACACGAGTCGTATTCGATACGCTCACTTTATCCCGGTTCTTTTTCGTGATAATATTGATAACACCGGCGATAGCGTCCGAGCCATACAGGGAAGAGGCGGCACCTTTTACGATCTCGATACGTTCGATATTCGCGGGGTTGATAATACTTAAGTCGTTTTGTCCACCGGTATCTCCGTTGATCCGTTTGCCATTGATAAGGATCAAGATATAATCGTTGCCTAATCCGTTCATCTGGATGCCACTACCCATATCACTCGGATTGAAGGTGATGGAAGCATTCAGTCCCTCCAGAATATCTTGCATACTACGTCCTTGGTAACTGTCAAGGGCTTTACCGGCGATTACCTCTGTTTGTACAGGGGCGTCTTTCAGATAGTGCTCGGTACCAGTACCGGTAACCACGACCTCATTCAATAGCACGGAAAGTTCCTTTGGATCTTTCAATATGCTTTGGGCGCATACAGATTGTGCGCATGCCGCCAGAATAGCGAATGCTAAAAGCCTCATATAGTGTTTTATTGGTTCACGAAATAAAACAACAAGCTTCTATTGATAATGTCTCAAAAAATAAACTGAATCGTTTTTTGTATGACACGTACTTCTATCCTGGAAGCTTGATGTTATTGTAAGACCTTAGCAGGTATTCTGGCTTTCCTCTGGTTAGGAACCTTCCCATTCCCCGAAAGGAACAGTGGCTATTGAACTTCTAACCAACATAAAGAGGATTTACAGCTGCAGGAACAGCTCCGGATTCGCACCGGATTCCCTTACACCAAGCTACGTGGTAGCTTGGTTACTAAAATCGAAGGCAAAGATATGAATTTTTTCTAGTATTTAGAAAAAGTGTGTTGAAAATGTTTTTTTTCGACAAGCAGTCGGTTGCGTTTTCATAAGGTATGGCATGTCTTTCCACTTCTATTTAAAAGAAAGAATATTTACTCTGGAAGTAAGATCGTTTACCTCTATATGTAACGCCATTTACATCTAATGGTAAAGGTCGTTACATATAGAGGTAAATGGTTTTACATATAGGTGTAAAAGCTTTTACATTATAAAGAAAATATCGGTAAATGTAATTGGTTGATAATCCGGAGTTAATACTGTTTGCCAATTCTTACTTCAAGCCTCTCGATTGATAGATTCTTTCCTTGGCCTCGTTGATCTTTTGAAACTTCTCGTTGGCGGCCTTGCGGATGTCTTCTCCCAAACTGGCTACTTTGTCCGGATGATGCTTGACGGCCATCCGGCGATAGGCGGCACGGACTTCCTCGTCCGTGGCGGTCGGTTCTATCTCTAGCACCTTGTAGGCATCGTCCAAGGAACTTCCTTTTAGGTTCAACATGGATTCAATTTCTCTATCAGACATTCCCATCGCCATCGCTACCTCTTTCAAGGCATTGATCTCGGCCGCGCACACATTCCCGTCACTCTTAGCGATCTCGGCGAGGAACGCGAGCAATTGCAGCCGCTCCTCATAACTTAGGTTGTATGCGATCTGGGTTCCGCATTCCCGGATGGTATTCTTGAATCCCATGTTGTTCTCTTGATCCATGCGTTTGGCTTGGTCGAAAAGCTTTAGCAATATCTCCTCACCTTGGCTTACGGCGATTTCGCCGAAGTTTCTCCGGAGGAATTGACGGACGTATTCCATCTCGCTATGCATGATCTTCCCGTCGGCACGGATGATATAGGATGCCATAACCAACATGGAGAAAAGGAAACTGTTACGTTCCCCGGCGTATGGGTCTCTTCGTGTATATTGATCATCGTAATTGGTTCCGCCACCGAAAGACTGCCCCGTCATGTTTGCCCCTTCCTCGAAGAAAGAGCCTAATATAATGCCGGCTAGAGCGCCTAGCGGTCCGAACGCCATAAATCCCAAGACGCCACCTATCCATTTCCCGATACCCATATTCTTCTTTATTTTGTTCTTTATTTATCAATGGCACAATATTCGTAAAAATTCGGGAGATATGCAAGTAATGTATAATGAGTGTATCCCGATCGTTCCGGATAAAAAGACGAAGGATTTAGAACGTAGATAAGAAAAATTTATATCTTTGCCCCCGAATCGGTTCCACATATACCATTCGGGTATGTGGATTAAAAGGGAATCGGGTGTGAATCCCGGACAGTCCCGCTGCTGTGAAGCTCCGAAG